>Ga0209591_10000006_pt1 | contig 272458 bp, 259 predicted proteins | sample MAT01_FD_187207 | JGI IMG/M metagenome (GOLD analysis project Ga0209591, IMG submission 187207) | Freshwater microbial communities from Lake Fryxell liftoff mats and glacier meltwater in Antarctica - MAT-01 (SPAdes) (version 2) | ecosystem: Environmental > Aquatic > Freshwater > Ice > Liftoff...
GGTAAGACTGGCGGTGCGAGGTCTCGCCGGAATAAAGGTGACTTGCCAGTTGCCGCTCGTAAATCCGCTGGATCTGGTTGGCCAGCGGCGGCGAGTGGCAGACATCGTCATAGACCCCGGCCAGCCGTAGGATCGCAACGGGAATCTTGCCATGTTCGGCACGGATCAGCGCCTCGGTCCGAACTTTCGATTCTGGATAGGCCCAGGTCGGACCGATCGGCGAGTCTTCGGTCAGAACCGCGCCCGGCTCGTTCGGTGCATGCACCAGCATCGTGCTGGAGAAGATGAATTGTTCGACCTCAAAGCCGTCCTGCAGCCCGCGCAGCAAGCGACGGGTGCCCTCGACAGTGACCTCGTCATACTTCGGATTTGGTTCGCCTAGAAAATCGTAATAGGCGGCCAAGTGAATTACCGCCGCGATCTTCGAGCCATGATGGTCCCGCAGCACCTTGAGTCCTTCCTTCACGCTCTTATCCGAGCCGATGTCCACGGCGATACGCACACAATCGGGCGGCGGCGGGGCCGGGGCCTTCTGGTCGAAGCCGATTACCTGACCGTACTTTCCGGTCAGACGCTCAATGAGCGCGCTGCCGATCCGTCCGTTCGAGCCGGTGACAAGAATAAGTCCCGAGGTGTCATTCACTTTGGTGTCTCCTGATCTGGATCGTAGGGATTTGGCCACCTTCAGGAAGGGCTGATGATCACCTTCAGCGCCCGGGTCTTGGCAGCGTTGCCGAATGTCTCGTAGGCGGCCTCGCCTTCGGCCAGCGTGAAGCGATGGGGGATCAAAAGCGCCGGGTCGATCGTCTTTGCTGCCGCCGTCTTGAACAGCATCGGAATCGTCGCCGTGTCGACCAACCGCGTCGTGATCGCAATGTTGCGATCCCACAATGTTTCCAGATGCAGACTCGCCGGTTTGCCGTGCACGCCGATGTTGGCAATCGTGCCCCCAGCCGCGACGATCTGCTGGCAGAGTTCAAATGTGGCCGGGATGCCCACTGCCTCGATGGCGGTATCGACGCCGCACGCCAGCAACAACAGCAACGGCAGCGCGGAGAAGAAATGGGCCCGATGCTCGGTGAGCAGGAAATACAAAGCGATGGCGCCCAGGACGAGCAGGCCGACGGCATAGCGTGAGCGCCAGAAGGCCTTCGGGTGGATGTCGTGTTGGGAATGGTCGTGGTTCATTTCAAGTCCTTTGATCACCTGTCGTGCTCATCGAAGCGAAAGCATCGGCTCGACAGTGGGATGACTCTTCAGCAATGCCGACGTGGTGCCTGACTGTGGAGTCCGTACCCGGGTACGGAGTCGAGGCGATCGGAATCGGAGACGCGAAGCGCGGGGTGCAAAACTCCGGCGCGATCCCCGGCGGTGGCTAGAGCGCCAGTCGCGAGAAGAGAACTCTGATGGGCGGCCCGCGTTCCGGGAGTTGGAAGTCGTGGGCTCGTTCAGGCGCACACCCAAGCGCAACGTGCTCTTCAGCGGCCCACGCGGCGTGCACAAATTGCGCCAGCCCGGGACCCGCCGAGTCGACGCTGGATGCGTGCTTCAGCAGGGTCTGAGAACCGTCATCGCATGCTTTCAGGCAGGACTCCTTCGCCGGCCCGGTGTCGGAGCCGGTGTCGCCCCCGTCGTGGGGCAGGGCTTCGCCATGACCCCACGCCATGCCCGGCGCTGTGCCAGTGGCGGCTGGGTGCGACCGTGTTGACCCGTGGTCGCGGACGCCGTTTGGCTCCAGCAGGCAGGCGTTGGCCAGCCCCGACGCCAGCGCGAACAGCCACACGAGCAACATCGCAAAGGCGGTGTTGCGCCTGGTGCGGGTGTTTGGCAGTGACGGCATGTTCAGCATTCGGATCCGGGCGATCAGCGGCGCAGGTCGTTTTCGTTTCAAGAGCAGGCGTGCATCCACGCGCCGCGTTCCGACTTGCCGCTGACGCTGCGCCCCTTCGTTAGGCGGTGTCTTCTTGGATCGTCATGACATCTCCAGATGCCGTTCTGCTTCTAAGACTCGCGTGTCAGGGGCAGGCCGTCTGTGCGTTGTCGCACCCAGCCGGCGCCCAACGCAGGCAGCCTGATGCGTCGAGCCTTGATCCTGCTCAAACGAATGCGCCGTCCGTGCACACTCGATCCCGCGGTGAAGTCCTGCGATCGCGTCGGCCGCGGGGTCTTCTGGGCCGGGCTTGACATTCCCACTGTGTCAGGCTTGAGGATTGCTCTCTTCCGCCATCCTTGGCCACCGCGTTCCGCACCATGAGCACTGCCATCGTTCCGTCACCTGTTTCAACCGACTGGTCGTTTCCCGTCGAAGGCATGACCTGCGCCTCGTGCGTCGCACGCGTCGAAAAGGCGCTGGCCCGCCTGCCTGGCGTTTCGTCGGCCAGCGTCAACCTGGCCACCGAGACCGCCACGCTGCGTGCCGGCACCGACCTGCACGCCGGCACGATCACCGGCGCCATCGAACAGGCCGGCTACAGCGTGCCGCTGCAGACGGTGCAGCTGGCGCTGTCCGGGATGACCTGTGCCTCGTGCGTGGCGCGCGTCGAAAAGGCGCTCAGCAAGATCGAAGGTGTCGTCTCGGCGCAGGTCAACCTGGCCGCCGAGACTGCCCAGGTCCAGTTCGCCAGTGGCATGGTCGGTGTTCCGGCGCTGGTGGCGGCGGTCGAGCGCGCCGGCTACGGCGCCACGCCGGTGGCCGAAGACGGTGCTGCGAAGAGTCTGCAGCGCAACAGCGCGCCGTGGTGGCCGGTCGCGCTGGCCGCAGCGCTGTCGTTGCCGCTGGTCGTGCCGATGGTCGGCATGCTGTTCGGCAAGCACTGGATGCTGAACGGGTGGCTGCAATTGGCCTTGGCTACTCCTGTGCAGTTCTGGCTCGGCGCCCGCTTCTACGTCGCGGGCTGGAAAGCGCTGCGGGCCGGTGCAGGCAACATGGACCTGCTGGTGGCGCTGGGTACCACGGCCGGCTACGGCCTGAGCGTGTTCGAGTTGCTGCGGCAAGGCGCGGGCGGCATGCCGCACCTTTACTTCGAAGCGTCGGCGGTGGTCATCACGTTGGTGCTGCTGGGCAAGTGGCTCGAGGCGCGCGCCAAGCACCAGACGACCGAAGCGATACGGGCGCTGAACGCCCTGCGGCCCGAGACCGCCACGGTGCGGCGCGACGGTGCAGAGCAGTCGGTGCCGATCGCGCAGGTGAAAGTGGGCGACCTGATCGTGGTCCGCCCGGGCGAACGTATCCCCGTCGACGGTTTGGTGCTGGAAGGCGCCAGCCAGGTGGACGAGTCGCTCATCACCGGCGAGAGCCTGCCGGTGGCGCGCCACGAGGGCGACGCGGTCACCGGTGGAGCGGTCAATGGCGAAGGTCTGCTGGTGGTGAGCACAACCGCAGTCGGTGCTGAATCGACGCTGTCGCGCATCGTCCGGATGGTCGAATCGGCGCAGGCCAAGAAGGCGCCGATCCAGCGGCTGGTCGACAAGGTCAGTGCCGTGTTCGTGCCGGTGGTGATTGGCATTGCGCTGCTCACGTTGCTCGGCTGGGGCTTGGGCACGGGGCAGTGGCAGCAGGGCATCCTCAATGCCGTGGCGGTGCTGGTGATCGCCTGCCCGTGTGCTTTGGGCCTGGCCACGCCCACCGCCATCATGGCCGGCACGGGTGTCGCGGCGCGGCACGGCATCCTGATCAAGGACGCCGAGGCGCTGGAGGTGGCCCATGCCATCACGGTGGTGGCCTTCGACAAGACCGGCACGTTGACGCAGGGCAAGCCCAAGCTTGTCGCGGCCATTTCTGCCGTCGCCGACGATCGCGCCCTGCTGGCCGCGGCAGCCGCCATTCAGGCCGGCAGCGAACACCCCCTGGCGCGTGCGGTGCTCGATGCCGCTGCCGAGCAAGGCGTGGTCGCACCCGCGGCGCTACAGGTGCGCGCTGTCGCAGGCAAAGGCATGGCCGCGTCAGTGGCCGGCCGCGAGTTGCGCCTGGGCAGCACGCGCTACATGAACGAGCTTGGCGTTGATTGCGCGGCGCTGGTGCAGCCGGCGCAGCAGCACGAAGCGCAGGGTCGAACGGTTTCCTGGCTTGCCGATATCACCGACAAGCCCGTGTTGCTGGGCTTGTTCGCGTTCGGAGACACCGTAAAGGCCGACGCCCGTGACGCGGTTGCCCGGTTGCAGGCGCTGAAGATCAAGACGGTACTTGTCACCGGCGACAACCGTGGCAGCGCCAATGCCGTCGCGCAGGCGCTGGGCATCGACCAGGTTGAGGCCGAGGTGCTGCCGCAAGACAAAGCTGACATCGTCGCGAAACTCAAGCAGGGTGGGGCGGTGGTGGCGATGGTCGGCGACGGCATCAACGACGCACCGGCGCTGGCCGCCGCCGATGTGGGCATCGCCATGTCCACCGGCACCGACGTGGCCATGCATGCAGCCGGTGTCACGCTGATGCGCGGCAAGCCAAGCCTGGTGGCCGATGCCATCGACATCTCGCGCCGCACCTACGCCAAGATCCGGCAGAACCTGTTCTGGGCTTTCGTCTACAACCTGGTCGGCGTGCCGCTGGCCGCCTTCGGGCTGTTGAACCCGGTGATAGCCGGTGCTGCGATGGCCTTCAGCAGTGTCAGCGTGGTGAGCAATGCACTGCTGTTGCGGCGCTGGAAGGGAGCGGCGAAATGACGGCACTCGAGCTGACCGCGGGCCCCTTCAACATCGGTGAAGCGGCGGCGCGATCCGGCGTGTCGGCCAAGATGATCCGGCACTACGAAACGCTGTCGCTGTTGCCCAAGGTCGGGCGCACTGCGTCGGGCTACCGGCAGTATGGCCCGCGAGAAGTGCACACCCTGCGCTTCGTTCGCCGGGCGCGCGAGCTGGGGTTCAGCATGGTCGAGATCGCCGCCCTGCTGAAGCTGTGGCAGAACCGGCGCCGCGCCAGCGCCGACGTAAAACGGATCGCGCTGTCGCATGTGGCCGATCTGGACCGGCGTATGAGCGAGATGGCGGCCATGAAGCGCACGCTCGAAATGCTGGCTGCCGGTTGCCACGGCGACGATCGGCCGGATTGCCCGATCCTGGATGAACTGGCCGATTGAGGTGTGCTCGATACCGGGCTCGAAGCTGTTCGCGACAGGGGTATTGAAGGACGCCGCTTGACATTCCCATGGGGGGATGATCGACAGTCGGCCCCTCAATCACTCCATCCTGATGGGTACACCCGATGATGACCTTTGAAGTCAAAGACATGACCTGTGGCCACTGCGTGAGCACCATCACCCAGGCGGTGAGGGCGGTGGACCCGGGCGCGACGGTCCAGATCGACTTGGCAACGCATCGCGTGACCATTGAGCCGACCGAGGCCGACGCGGCCGAACTGAGCGATGCCATCCAGAAAGCGGGCTACACGCCTGTGGCCGTCTAGGCTGGCGTTGAACGCGTGCTGGCAGCACCGCGCCAGCACGCGGCGGCGGCTGCTGCGGCTGAAAATCATATCGCCATGCCGTGGATGGCGACGCCCCTTGGCTTTTCCCGGGGGCACGCACTGCCGCCACGGTGCCTGTTCGCTGGCGTACAGACCACGGCACCGGTTCGGAGTAGGTTCGGATCGGGTGTCTCGGTTGTGTTGAGTCCACGATGGAGCGCTGAGGGGCGCAACGCCGCGATCAGGGACGTACGAAAACGCGTTCGTGCAGCCCACGGCGTTTTGAAAGTCTGCTGTCATGCTGATTTCGGACGCCCTGTGCCGGGAGCCACCGGGGCCGTGTTGAACAGGAGTCTTGATGAGGAACTTGTTTGCTGTCGCTGCCTGGACCGTGCCCTCGTTCGTGACCGGTGCAGCGTTGGCGCAAAACGGGCCCATGATGAATGGCGGCATGGGTGGTGGCGGGTGGATGGGTGGCTACGGCGGCTATTGGCTGCCGATCCTGCTTGTCGTTGTGGCGGGTCTCGTGGTGTGGGTCGTCATACAAAGGCGCAAGTGATGCCCTTCACCCTTCGACAACTGCGCCACACCGCGCGCATAACGCTGTTCGCATGGATATTCGCACTGGCGTCCGGGGTTGCGAACGCGTGCCTGACTCAACCGAGCGCGCAAGCCGGGCTGGGGTCCACCTCGTCGCAGGCAGACCCGGTGGTCGGGGGCGCCGTAGGGCCGGTGACGAGACAGGCCGAGCGCAGCCACCATCATGGCGACGAAGAAGACGATGGACTCGGCCGGCACAGCGCCAAGGAGGGATGCCTCAAATTTTGCGCCGACGAGTCCTCGGCGGTCACCAAGAGCAGAGCGCCCCAGGCCGACGTACCTGGCTCCCTCGTCGTGGCCAGCGTGCAGCGGCCGTCGGCGGCGCCTGTTGCTGCTGCCGCTCAGTGGCCGCTGGTCGAACGGCCCGCTTCTAGCGGGCCGCCGCTGTTCATCCGCTTGCTGCGGTTGACGATTTAGAGCGCGCGCTCTGCCAGGCCGCCAGCGCGGGCCGGTGCAGGCCCTTAGTCAATCGGCTCGCCGAGCGGCTCGTTGGTGGTTTCCCGTCATCGCCTGGCGACCGAGCAACCTGCGTCCTTCCCCTTGTCATTGGTCCACACCGGATCAGCAAACCCTCAGGAGTTCATCATGACCGCGATTCGCACACTCGTTGCCTTATCCGTCGCCACCCTTGCCACTGCATGTGCAAGCCCAGGTGGCATGAACGCCGCACCCGCCGCACCCGCCTCGCCCGCCTCGCCCGGCATGTCCGGCATGGCTGCACCCGCGCCCATGGCCGCGATGGAGCCCCGCATGAAGGCCATGCAGGAGATGCAGCAGAAGATGACGGGTGCAAAGACGCCCGCAGAACGTCAGGCCCTGATGGCCGATCACATGAAGGCCATGCAAGGTGGCATGGCCATGATGAAGGAGATGCATGGCGGCATGCAGGGCATGGGTGGCATGGGTAGCACGGGCGGCATGCAGGGCATGGCCGGCATGGGCGACGGCAAAGGCATGCCGGCCGATATGGCCAAGCGCCATCAGATGATGACCGACCACATGGCCGCGATGCAGATGATGATGGACATGATGGCCGACCGGATGCCCGCCGCGCCGGCCACCAAATAGGGGTGCCGTCATGAGCGCCACTCCGGGAACCCCGTTTACACCGTCATCTAGCGCTTACGGATTCCACTGCGTTCTGCCGAAGCAAGACTTCGCGTCGACCGTTGCCAAGGTGACCGAGGCCCTCAAGACCGAGGGCTTCGGGATCCTGACCGAAATCGACGTGCAGGCGACCATGAAGGCCAAGCTTGGCATCGACGGGCGGCCCTATCGAATCCTCGGCGCCTGCAATCCGCCGCTGGCCCACCGCGCGTTGAACGCCGAACCTGATATCGGCTTGTTGCTGCCCTGCAATGTCGTCGTTCGCCAGGAAGAAGACGGCCAGCTTGTGGTTGCCTTCATGGACCCGGTGGCGGTACTGCAGATGACCACCAACCCCGAGGTGGCGCGCGTCGCCCATGAAGTCCGCGAGCGGCTGGACAGGGTGAAGGCCGCGTTGGTCAAAGGCGCCACGCAATAGCAACGAAAGGCGCTGCTCGACCTTGATGCCAAGGCCCGGAACTGACAGCGGCGTACCCATGGACAGGCACAACCATCACTCTCGCGACGCGACAGCCCCGCAGGCGAATGGGAAAGGCGATCAGGCCACGTCCAAGGTGCCTGACACGCCGACAACGGTCGCCGCTTCGGGCGCGGTCTACACCTGCCCCATGCACCCGGAAATCCGCCAGGACCACCCCGGCGACTGCCCGAAGTGCGGCATGACGCTCGAGCCTTTGCTCCCCACGCTCGACGACGAAGAGAACCCGGAACTGGCGTCGTTCGAGCGCCGCTTCTGGTGGACCTTGCCGCTGACCGTGGTGGTCACCGTGCTGGCGATGTTCGGCCACCGCTTCGGCTGGTTCGAGATGGCCACGCAAAGCTGGATCGAGCTGGTCTTGTCCTTGCCGGTCGTGTTGTGGGCGGGGTGGCCGTTCTTCGCGCGCGGTGCGCAGTCGGTGGTGCAACGCAGTCCGAACATGTGGACGCTGATCGGCCTGGGAACGGGCGCTGCGTTCGTGTACAGCGTGGTTGCGACGCTGGCGCCCGGTGTGTTCCCGGCATCGTTCATCTCGATGGGTCGCGTGGCGGTCTACTTCGAAGCGGCTGTGGTCATCATCTCCCTGACGCTGTTCGGCCAGATGCTGGAGCTGAAGGCGCGCTCGCAGACCTCGGCAGCCATCAAGTCGCTGCTCGGCCTGGCGCCGAAGACGGCGCGCCGCATTAACGCCGACGGCCAAGAGGAAGACGTGCCGTTGACCCACGTTCATGTCGGCGACAGGCTGCGTGTTCGTCCCGGCGAGAAGGTGCCGGTGGACGGGGCGGTCGTCGAAGGCAGCAGCGCAGTCGATGAGTCGATGCTGACCGGTGAGCCGCTGCCTGTGACCAAGCGGGTCGGCGACAAGCTCATCGGCGCGACGCTCAATACCAGCGGCGCATTGGTGATGCGCTCCGACCACGTCGGCTCGGCGACGGTGCTGTCGCAGATCGTCCAGATGGTGGCGACGGCGCAGCGCTCGAAGGCGCCGATGCAGCGCATGGCCGACCAGGTGGCGGGCTGGTTCGTGATGGGGGTCGTGACCATCGCCCTGCTGACGTTCTTCGGCTGGGGGCTGTTTGGCCCGCAGCCCAGCTGGGTCTACGGGCTGATCAATGCCGTGGCCGTGCTGATCATCGCCTGCCCCTGCGCGCTGGGGCTGGCCACGCCGATGTCGATCATGGTGGCCACGGGCCGCGGCGCCACGCAGGGCGTGCTGTTCCGCGATGCGGCGGCGATCGAGAACCTGTGCAAGGTCGACACGCTGATCGTCGACAAGACGGGGACCTTGACCGAAGGCAAGCCGGTTTTCGAGCGTGCGGTGGCGATGGACGGGGTTGGCGAAGACGAGGTGCTGCGTCTGGCCGCGAGCCTGGACCAGGGCAGCGAGCATCCGCTGGCCGCGGCCATCGTCACGGCGGCGCGTGCGCGCAACCTGGCTCTGGACAAGGCCGAGCAATTCGATTCCGCATCGGGCATCGGCGTGCAAGGTGTCGTCGCCGGCAAGAAGCTGGCGCTGGGCAACACGGCGCTGATGCAGCAGGTCGGCATCGACGTGGCGCCGCTCGCAGATCAGGCCGAAGCCCTGCGCGCCGAAGGCGCCAGCGTCATGCATCTTGCCGTCGATGGCCGACTGGCCGGTTTGCTGGCCGTGTCAGACCCCGTCAAGCCGACCACTGCAGAAGCCCTGGCGTCGCTGCGCAAGTCGGGGCTGCGCATCGTCATGGCCACCGGCGACGGACTGACCACCGCCAAGGCGGTGGGCCGCAAGCTGGGTATCGAAGAAGTCCATGGCGAGGTCAAGCCGGCGGACAAGCTGGGTCTGGTCGAGCAACTGCAGCGCGAAGGCCGCGTCGTCGCGATGGCCGGTGATGGCATCAACGACGCGCCCGCGCTGGCACGCGCGGATGTCGGCATCGCGATGGGCACCGGCACCGACGTGGCCATGAACAGCGCACAGCTCACGCTGGTCAAGGGCGACTTGCGTGGCATTGCCACAGCCCGCGCCTTGTCGTTGGCCACGGTGCGCAACATGAAACAGAATCTGGCGTTTGCGTTTGTCTACAACGCGTTGGGCGTGCCGCTGGCGGCCGGGGTGCTGTTCCCGTTCACCGGCTGGCTGCTGTCGCCGATGGTCGCGGCGCTGGCGATGAGCCTGAGCTCGGTCTCGGTGATCACCAACGCGTTGCGCCTGCGAGTGGCGGCGCTCAAGCCCGACTGATTTCGGCACGCCGGCGCGCCTGGATGGACGTCATTGCGCATGGTCTTTGGGCTGGCGTCGGCGCCGGCCTGGTGCAGCGCCGCTGGGCGCTGTCGCGGCGCACCGTTGTGCTGACGGTTGTAATGGCGGTGCTGCCGGACCTGCTTCAATTGCTGCCGATGGCCGGTTGGGCGCTGGTCAGCAAAGAGGGTGTGGCGGCGCTGGGTGGCTACATCCAGGCGTTGCCAAGCTCCGAGCCGGTGCTGCCGCCGACGGTTGAGCGGCTCGTGTTCCATCTGCATTGCGCCATGCACAGTGCGGTGGTTGCCGGCGCGGCCACTGTGTTGCTGTGGGCCGCGATGCGCTCGTGCTGGGTACCACTGCTCGGCTGGTGGCTGCACATCGTGATCGACGTGTTCACACATTCGGCCGAGTTCTATCCCTCGCCCGTGCTGTACCCGATCACGCTGCGGGGCTTCGACGGGGTGGCGTGGAATACGCCGTGGTTCATGGTCGTCAACTACATGGCGCTGGCTTTGGCCTGCACGTGGCTGGCGTGGAGCCAACGCAAGCGGCGAGCGCCATGAGTCTGGCCAGCGTCGTGCCCTGTTCCACGCCCGAGCGCGCACCGTCGCGCATCGTGGCGAAATAGAATCGGACTCCATGGGTTTGAGCCGCGCCATCAGAAAGTCGATCAGCCGCACGCTGATGGGCGTGCTGCTGTTCGCGCAGCTGGCGGTGGCCGGCTACGCGTGCCCGAGCCTCAGCGCCGAGGATTCCATGTCACTGCCCAACGGTGGCGTGGCACTGGCGATGTCATGGGCTGCTGCGGATGCGCCGTCCGCCGTGCAGCCCACGGGCATGCCACCCGGCTGTGACCAGATGGATCCCGACGCGGCCAACCTGTGCGCCGAACACTGCCGCCAGGGCCAGCAAAGTGCCGACACGGCGCCGGCGCCTTCGGTGAGCGCGGGCATCCCGACCTTGCTGTATTCGATCCCCATCGAACCGCAGCATGCGCTCGGTTCAGGCCGGTCCTTCCCGGCCCCAGACGCCAGCGTGGATGCAGCGCCCGAGCCGCCGCACGCCATCCTGCATTGCGTCTTCCGCATCTGATCTTCTGACGCCGCGCGCGCTGCGGGCCTGACGGCAACGTCAGCCCGCAGCACGCGCGGTGGCGTTCGTCTGCCTGGCCCCAGCCAGCACGGCGAGCCGAACTTGGCCATCAAGGTTCGTCAGGAGATTCCATGTCTGCTCATTCCCACCGCATTGCACTGGCTGCGCTCGTCGCGCTTATCGCGTTCGTCGGCTTCGGGGCACTCCAGGCGCACGCCGCCCCGTTGACGCTCGATGACGCCTTGCACTTGGCGCAGCAACGCTCTCGTCAACTGCCCGCGCAGGAGGCGTTGGCTGCGGCTTCCCGCGAGATGGCGGTCGCGGCTGGCCAGCGCCCTGATCCGACGCTGAAGGCGGGCATCAATAACCTGCCGATCAACGGTCCGGACCGGGTCAGCCTGTCCCGCGACTTCATGACCATGCGCTCGCTCGGCGTGATGCAGGAGTTGACGCGTGTGGGCAAGCTGCAAGCGCGCAGCGCGCGCTTCGAGCGTGAGGCCGAGGTCGCTGTGGCCGGTCGCGAACTGGCGCTGGCCCATCTGCGGCGCGATACGGCCATCGCCTGGCTGGACCGCCACTACCAGGAACGCATGCGCGACGTGCTGGCGTTGCAGCGCGATGAAACCAAGCTGCAGATCGACGCGGCGGACGCCGCCTACCGCGGTGGCCGCGGATCGCAGGCCGATGTGTTCGCGGCGCGGTCCGGCGTTGCCCAGATCGAAGACCGTCTGGCGCAGACCCAGCGACAGATCGCCACGGCGACCACGCAACTGGCGCGCTGGATCGGCGCGCCAGCGGCCGAAGCGCTCGCAGCGCCGCCTGCGCTCGACGCTGTTCGAATCCGCGCCGAAGACCTCGATCTACAACTGGCGCACCACCCGCAGATCAAGGTCCTGTCCCGGCAAGAGGCGATGGCGCAGGCCGATGCCGAGGTGGCACGGGCCAACAAGAAGCCCGATGTCGCCGTCGAATTTATGTACAACCAGCGCGGGCCGGCGTACTCCAACATGATCTCGATCAATCTGGCGGTGCCGTTGCAATGGGACCAGAAGAACCGGCAGGACCGCGAGGTGGCCGCCAAGCTCGCCATCGTCGAGCAGATGCGCGCAGAGCGCGATGAGGTTACGCGCATGGTTGCCGCCGAAGCGTTGGCCATGCTGCAGGAATGGAGCAGCGACCGCGGGCGGCTCACCCAATACGACGCTTCGCTGTTGCCGCTGGCCACCGAGCGCACCCGCGCGTCCATCGCCGCTTATCGCGGCGGCAGCGGTCCGCTGACGGCGGTGCTCGAAGCGCGCCGCGGCGAGATCGATACCCGCATGGACCGCCTGCGCCTGGAGATGGAAGCGGCGCGCCTGTGGGCCCAAATCAACTATCTCATGCCGGTCGGCCACGACACACCGGCAGCGGCCCGCCCTTGAACCCCCATAGAAAGCGAATCATGAAACCCAAGTCTCTCGTGATCGCCGGGGTCGTCATCAGTGCACTCAGTGCATTCGGTGCAGCCGGCTACGGCCTGTACATGTTCGGCATGCAGCGCGGCATGGGCATGAACGCACCCGCTACCGTGCCCGCCTCGACCGATGCAGCAGCCAGCCAGCGGACCGCTGTTGGCAAGCTGCCGCAGAGCATCACCGAGGGCGAGGAAGCCACGCGTCGCCACATCCAGTCCGGCCTCAAGGCGGGCGACATGGACCCGAGCACCGGAGCCAAGATCCTCTACTACCACGACCCGATGGTGCCGGGCAACAAGTTCGACAAGCCAGCCAAGTCGCCCTTCATGGACATGATGCTGGTGCCGATGTATGCCGACGCAGGCAGTGACCAGAACACGGTCACCGTGAGCCCGCGCATCCAGCAGAACCTGGGGGTGCGTACCGCCGAGGTGACGCAAGGCACGCTCTCTCCACAGATCTCTGCCGTCGGCAGCATCACCTTCAACGAGCGTGACCAGGCTGTGGTGCAGGCTCGCGCCACCGGCTACGTGGAGAAGCTCTACGTGCGCGCCACGCTCGATGCGGTGCGGCAAGGCCAGCCGCTCGCCGACCTCTACGTGCCCGACTGGATCGCTGCCCAGGAAGAGTTTCTGTCGGTACGCCGCATGCAGGGCACCGACCTCGCATCACTGGTCGATGGCGCGCGCCAGCGCATGCGCCAGGTCGGCATGAGCGATGCGCAGATTCGGCTGGTCGAGAGCAGCGGAAACACGCAGCCGCGCGTCACGCTGACGGCGCCGATCGGCGGCGTGGTGACGGAGTTGCTGGCCCGTGACGGCATGACCGTGATGGCGGGCGCCATGCTGTTCCGCATCAATGGACTGTCCACCGTGTGGGCCAACGCCGAGGTGCCAGAGAGCCAGGCCGCACTGGTGCGGCCCGGTGCCAGGGTGCAGGCGAAGAGCCCAGCCGTTCCAGGTGCCACCTTCGATGGCAAGGTGCAGGCCTTGCTGCCCGACGTGAACGCTTCGACGCGAACCTTGAAGGCGCGGTTGGAACTGTTGAACCCCGGGTCGCGTCTCGTGCCCGGCATGTTTGTTCAGATGCAGTTCATGGACCCGCGTGGCGAGAAGGCGCTGCTGATCCCGACCGAAGCCGTGATCCAGACCGGCAAGCGCACGGTGGTGATGCTGGCCGAAGAGGGCGGCAGGTTTCGGCCGGTGGACGTGGAAGCCGGCATCGAGAGTGACGGGCAGACCGAGATCAGGCGCGGCTTAAAGCTTGGGCAGCGAGTGGTCGTGTCGTCGCAGTTCCTGATCGACTCCGAGGCCAGTCTCAAGGGCGTGGAGGCGCGGTTGAACGAAGCGCCTGCCGCCGGGAGCAAGCCATGATCGTCAGGCTGATCCGCTGGTCCATCGTCAACCGTTTCCTCGTGCTGTTGGCGACGGTGATGGTCGCTGCCTGGGGCGTCTATGCGCTGCAGCGCACACCACTCGACGCGCTGCCCGACCTGTCGGACGTGCAGGTCATCATCCGCACCAGCTACCCCGGCCAGGCGCCGCGCATCGTCGAGAACCAGGTGACGTATCCGCTGACGACGACGATGCTGTCAGTGCCTGGCGCGAAGACGGTGCGCGGTTATTCGTTCTTCGGTGACTCCTTCGTCTACGTGCTGTTCGAGGACGGCACCGACCTGTACTGGGCGCGCTCGCGGGTGCTGGAGTACCTGAACCAGGTGCAGGGCCGATTGCCCGCGGCGGCAAAGGCATCGCTGGGGCCGGACGCCACCGGCGTAGGCTGGATCTACCAGTACGCGCTGGTTGATCGCAGCGGGAAGCAGGACGCGGGGCAGTTGCGTGCCTTGCAGGACTGGTTCCTGAAGTACGAGCTGAAGACGGTGCCGAACGTCGCCGAAGTCGCGTCGGTCGGCGGCATGGTGAAGCAGTACCAGGTCGTGCTCGACCCAGACAAGCTCGCGGCCTACGGCATCCCGATCACCAAGGTGGTCGAAGCGCTGCAGAAGGCCAACCAGGAAGCCGGTGGCTCGGTGCTCGAGCTCGGCGAGGCCGAGTACGTGGTGCGCGCGTCGGGTTACCTGCAAGGGCTGGACGACTTTCGCAAGGTGCCGTTGATGACTAACGCAGCGGGCGTGTCGGTGCGCCTGGGCGATGTGGCACGCATCCAGATCGGCCCCGAGATGCGGCGTGGCATCGGCGAACTCGATGGCGAAGGGGAGGCGACCGGCGGCGTGATCGTCATGCGCTCCGGCAAGAACGCGCTCGAGACGATTGCGGCAGTCAAGGAGAAGCTCAAAACCCTGCAGGCGAGCCTGCCCGAGGGGGTCGAGATCGTGCCGGTCTACGACCGCTCGGGACTGATCGAGCGCGCGGTCGAGAACCTCACCCGCAAGCTCGCCGAGGAGTTCCTGGTGGTGGCCGTGGTGTGCTTCATCTTCCTGTTCCACCTGCGTTCGGCTTTTGTGGCCATCGTGTCGCTGCCACTCGGCATCCTGGCGGCGTTCGTCGTCATGCACTACCAGGGCGTGAACGCCAACATCATGTCGCTGGGCGGCATCGCGATCGCCATCGGCGCGATGGTCGATGCGGCGGTGGTGATGATCGAAAACGCCCACAAGCATCTCGAACATTGGGGCCACGCGCATCCCGGCGAGAAGCTCGAAGGCGAAGCGCGTTGGCGCGTGATCGGCGATGCGGCGGCCGAGGTCGGGCCGGCGCTGTTCTTCTCGCTGCTGATCATCACGCTGTCGTTCATCCCGGTGTTCACGCTGGAGGCACAGGAAGGGCGCTTGTTCGCACCGCTGGCCTTCACCAAGACCTATGCGATGGCGGCGGCTGCGGGCTTGTCGGTGACCTTGATCCCGGTGTTGATGGGCTACCTGATTCGCGGCCGCATTCCGGACGAGAAGAGCAATCCGCTGAGCCGCTTGCTCATAACGGTTTACAGGCCGCTGCTGAACGTGGTGCTGCGGGCCCCGAAGCTCACGCTGGTGGTGGCAGCCATGCTGCTGGGCACCAGCCTGTGGCCGCTACAGCACATCGGCGGCGAGTTCATGCCGAGGCTGGATGAAGGCGACCTGCTGTACATGCCGTCGGCCTTGCCGGGTCTGTCAGCGGGCAAGGCCGCAGAGTTGCTGCAGCAGACCGACCGGCTGATCAAGACCGTGCCCGAGGTGCTGAGCGTGTACGGCAAGGCCGGGCGGGCAGAGACGGCCACCGACCCGGCGCCGATGGAGATGTTCGAGACCACGATCCAGTTCAAGCCGAAAAGCGAATGGCGTGCCGGCATGACGCAGGACAAGCTGGTCGATGAGCTCGACCGCGTCGTCAAGGTGCCGGGCCTGTCCAACATCTGGGTGCCGCCGATCCGCAACCGCATCGACATGCTCGCCACCGGCATCAAAAGCCCCGTGGGTGTGAAGGTGGCGGGCGCCGACCTGGCGGTGATCGACCGCGTGACGGGCGAGATCGAGAAGGCCCTGAAGGACGTGCCCGGTGTCAGCAGCGCGCTGGCCGAACGCCTGACGGGTGGCCGTTATGTGGACGTGAACATCCGCCGCGACGACGCGGCCCGCTTCGGCATGAACATCGCCGATGTGCAGTCCGTCATCACCTCGGCCGTGGGCGGCGAGAACGTCGGCGAGACGGTGGAAGGACTGCAGCGCTTCCCGATCAGCGTGCGCTATCCGCGCGAGACGCGCGATTCGCTGGAGAAGCTGCGGACTCTGCCCATCGTCAATGACCGCGGTCAGCGCCTGTTGCTCGGCGACGTGGCAGACCTGCGCATCACCGACGGGCCGCCGATGCTGCGCAGCGAAAACGCCAGGCTGTCGGGCTGGGTGTACGTCGACATCCGTGGCCGCGACCTGCGTGGCGCCGTGCAGGACATGCAGCGCGCGGTGGCCCGGGACGTCGTGCTGCCGCCGGGCTATTCGGTCTCGTGGTCGGGGCAGTTCGAGTTTTTGGAGCGCGCCACGGCCAAGCTGAAAGTCGTCGTGCCGTTCACGCTGATGATCATCTTCGTGCTGCTTTATCTAACTTTCAAGCGGATTGACGAAGCGCTGCTGCTGATGTTGACGCTGCCGTTCGCCCTGGTCGGCGGCATCTGGCTGCTGGTCCTGCTGGACTACAACATGTCGGTGGCGGGCGCGGTGGGCTTCATCGCGCTGGCCGGCGTGTCGGCAGAGTTCGGCGTGATCATGTTGCTGTACCTGAAACACGCATGGGACGCGCGTATCGAAGCGGGCAAGACCAGCACCGAGGATTTGCTGGACGCGATCCGCGAAGGCGCGGTGCTGCGCGTGCGGCCGAAGGCGATGACGGTGGCGGTGATCCTGGCCGGCCTGCTGCCGATCATGTGGGGCACCGGCACCGGCAGCGAGGTGATGCAGCGCATCGCCGCCCCGATGGTCGGCGGCATGATCACCGCGCCGCTGCTGTCGATGTTCGTGATCCCGGCGGCGTATCTGCTGATGCGGCGCCCGCGTGAGGCCAGGACAAGCCGCTGGGCGTTCTGGAGGAGCCGTCGAGCGAGGGCTTGAACGCCCGCGCGAAGGTCACGCGCTCTGCTGCTGTGCCTGACGCTGGTCAGCGTTGCGGTGTCCACTTGGGCTGCTTCGTGGACGTATGGTGTCTGGCCGGCATCGGGCAGTCAGCAGCGCAGGGTCCGCGCTGTCTGCCGATCTGCTGACGAAGTTCGTGTTGTCGGTCCCGTGCCTCTTGCAGGTCATGGTGTCACGGCGACCTTGAGGACACCATCGCGCTGGTGGCTGAACAGGTCGTAGGCCGCCTCGATGTCGTCGAGCTTGAAGCGGTGCGTCACCATCGCCCCGAGGTCCACCCGCCCGCCCTCGATGACCGACATCAGCCGGCGCATGCGCTCCTTGCCGCCCGGGCACAGCGTCGTGATGATGCGGTGGTCGCCCAGGCCGGCGGCGAAGGCACCGAGCGGAATCTTCAGATCGGTGGAGTACACGCCCAGGCTCGACAAGGTGCCACCGGGGCGCAGGACGCGAAGCGCTGCCTCGAAGGTGGCCTGCGTGCCGAGTGCCTCGATGGCGACGTCGACGCCGCGGCCACCGGTCAGGCGAAGGATCTCGTCGACGGGGTCGACCTTGCTGCTGTCCACCATGTGGTCGGCGCCCATCTTGCCGGACATCGCCAGTCGATCAGGCAGCCTGTCCACGCCGATGACCACGCTGGCGCCGCTGAGCTTGGCGCCCGCCGTGGCGCACAGGCCGATCGGGCCCTGCGCGAACACGGCCACCACGTCGCCGATGCGGATGCCGGCGCTCTCGGCGCCGCTGAAGCCGGTGGACATGATGTCCGGGCACATCAACACCTGCTCGTCGCTTAAGGCCTCGGGCACCGGCGCCAGGTTGGCCATCGCGTCGGGCACCAGCACGTATTCGGCCTGGCATCCGTCGATGGTGTTGCCGAACTTCCAGCCGCCCATCAGCTTGAAGCCGTGTGCCGTGCCGGCACCGTCCTGCGAGCCCTGACCGCACAAGCAGGCGTTGCTCCAACCGCTGGGCGTGATGGCGCCCGCGATGACGCGCTGACCTTCGTGGTAGCCGGTCACGGCCGAGCCGAGTTTCTCGATCACACCCACCGGCTCGTGGCCGATGGTCAGGCCCTTGGCCACCGGGTACTCGCCCTTGAGGATGTGCACGTCGGTGCCACAGATCGTGGTAGTCGTCACGCGCATCAGGGCGTCCAGCGGGCCGACCGCCGGGATCGGTTTGTCGTCGATCACGATGCGGCCAGGTTCGACGAATACGGCGGCTTTCATCTTGGTCATGCGGGTGTCCGGTCAATCACGGCAGCGGCCCGCAGATGCACCTTGGGCGCGCAATAAAAAAGCCGTGTACGGATGCGTCTGTCCAAGCTATTCGTCATGGGCTGCGAGCGAGGCGAGCATGCGCTCGGTGTGAGGGCTGCCATTGGCGGCAACTTGGATCTTCATGACCATTTTTCCTTCTTGACTTCATCGCTTTTGTTTCAAGGTACAGCGCCCACCGAGACTGGGCAGGTTGACGCGACGCAACGCCAATCGAACCAAGGGCAGTCGCGACCATGCCGCTTCAGCCATGGCAAGCTTGCGCTCCACCCTCCTGCGTGTCGGTGCGCTACCGAACGATTGAAGTGACCGGGATGCCCACCGTCTGACAACTGTCGGTGCGCCGTTCGCCAGCGCACAGACGCCGCGATTCGTCGCGTGGAATCGTGGGCCGTGGGCATCGATGCGCTAGCGCCTGCCGCAGCCGCCTCGCGGGCCACAAGCAGCGGTGCTGGCGGTACCGCCGACGAGGTGCCTTGGCATCGCGTAGGCATCGCTGAAGTCGCACAGCGTCTGGCCGTGAGCCTGGAATCGGGATTGAGCGCAGCCGAAGCGGCGAGTCGTCTGCAATCCGGCGGCGCCAACCGGCTTGCGGCTGCGGCGCCACGCTCGCCTTGGTGGCTGTTCCTGAGCCAGTTCAAGAGCGTGCTGATCCTGGTCCTGATCGGTGCGGCTGCGCTGGCAGCACTGATCGGCAATGTCCGCGACGCCGGTGTCATATTGGCCGTGGTGGTGATCAATGCCATCGTCGGCTTCTACCAGGAGTACCGCGCCGAGCGCAGTCTGGCTGCACTGAGCGAGATGCTGCCGCAAAAGAGCCACGCGCGACGCGATGGACAAAAGCTCGAACTCGAGGCCCACACGCTCGTGCGCGGCGATCTCGTGCTGCTCGAAGCCGGCGATCGCGTGCCTGCAGATGGCCGCCGGTACTGGCAGTGAACCTCGACATCGACGAGTCCACGCTGGCCGGCGAATCGGTGCGGAGCAACAAACAAGCCGACCGTCTGCCGACACCCGATCGGCCTGATGTTCCTGATGCTCCAGATATCCCTGTCGGCGACCGCCTGAACATGGTCTACATGAACACCCAGGTGACCCGCGGGCGCGCCGAGATGCTGGTCACCGCCACCGGCTTGCACACCGAGATGGGCCGACTGTCGCAGCAGCTCGCCGCCACGCCGCAGGTGCCCAGCGCCTTGCAGCTGCAGATCGACCAGTTGGGCAAACGCCTCGGCGCAGTGGCCGTCAGCCTGGTCGGCCTGCTGTTCGTGATGCAGATGTTGCGCGGCGTCGACCTCGCCCACGCGGTGCTGGCCTCCATCGCCCTGGCCATCGCCGCGGTGCCGGAAGGCTTGCCGGTGGTGGTGACGGTAACCCTGGCCCTGGGCATGCGCCGGATGGCGCAGCAGCGCGCTGTGGTCAAGCGGCTGGCCAGCGTCGAGACCTTGGGCTGCACCACCGTGATCTGTTCGGACAAGACCGGTACGTTGACGTTGAACCAGATGACGGCCCACACCTTCCACTTTCGCGGCCGCAATTTCGATGTCTCGGGCGAAGGCTACGGCGGGGTCGGCGAGATCCATGTGCAGGGCGCTGAATCGGCGTTGCCGGATCTGGCGACGCTGCTGTTGCCACTGGCCGCCTGCAACGACAGCCGAATCGTCGATGGACGCGCGGTCGGCGACCCGACCGAGGCCGCCTTGTTGGCGCTGGCGGCCAAGGGCGGACTCGACCCTGACGCGGCGCTGGCGGCCTGCCCACGCATCGCCGAAATCCCGTTCGACTCGGCGCACAAGTTCATGGCCACCTTCCACCGCGACGGCGAGCACATCCGCCTGTTTGTCAAGGGCGCGCCTGACGTGCTGCTGGCGCGCTGCACGCGCTGGCTCGACACCGCCGGCGAAGCGCAGCTCGACACGGCGCAGGTCGACATCATCAACGCCGAGTACCAAGCGATGGCTGCGCGCGGCTTGCGCGGGGGGGCGATCGCCGAGTGCCAGGCTGCGGGCATCGCGGTCAAGATGATCACCGGCGACCATCGCGACACCGGGGTGGCGATCGCGCGCGAGCTGGGGCTGCAAGGCAGCGCCTTGACCGGTGCCGAGCTCGACCGCATGGATGCGCACGCGCTCAGTGCGGCCGTCGACGGCACTGCCGTTTTCGCCCGTGTGACGCCCCAGCACAAGGTGATCATCGTCCAGGCCCTGCAGGTCAAGAGCCACGTGGTGGCGATGACCGGAGACGGCGTCAACGACGCACCGGCGCTCAAGGCCGCCGACATTGGCATCGCGATGGGCGTGGGCGGCACCGAGGTGGCCCGATCGGCTGCGACCATGGTGCTCACTGACGACAACTTCGCCACCATCGTCGGTGCCATCCGGCAAGGCCGGGTGCTCTACGACAACATCCTGAAGTGCATCCGCTTCCAGTTGTCGACCACCGTCGGCGCGATCCTGACCGTCTTCTTCGCGCCACTGCTCGGTCTGCCGGAGCCCTTCAGCCCGATCCAGATTCTCTGGGTGGCCATGATCATGGGCGGGCCGCCGGCCGTCTCCCTGGCGCTCGACGCGGAACGCGCGGGCATCATGAACGACGCACCTCGTCGCCGCAGCGAGCCGGTGCTGCCGTGGTCACGCCTGGGCCGGGTTGCAAGCTTTGGCTTGGTGATGATGCTGGGCACACTCGGCGTACTGCACGACGCGCTGCACAACGGTCAAGAGGCCAGCGCCTTGACACTGGCTTTCACGACCTTCGTGTTGTTCCAGTTCTTCAACGTGTTCAATGCCCGCGTCGAATTTGGCTCGACCTTCACACGGGGGTTCTTCAGAAACCGCATGCTTTGGCTGTCCCTTACCGCTGTTGTCGGGATGCAGGCGCTGGCCGTGCACCGGCCGCCCGCGCAGACCGTTTTCGGCACCACCGACCTCAGCGTGGGCCAGTGGGCGCTTGCCGCCGGTGTCGCTTCGTCGGCACTGATCCTGGAAGAGCTTCGCAAAGCGTTCCAGCGCTTGCTCTCACGGCATTGATCTGTTTCGAAGGCCGCAATGCCTGTCGGTCAGACTTGACGGATGTGCGTTTGACCTGCAAGCGGATGCATGTCGAGGACTTGGGACGCCCCTGTCGGCGCCGAAGCAACATCATCCGATCCTGCCGATTCATGTCAAGACACGGCGGCTTTCATCTTGGGCATGCAGTTCCCCGGTTGATGGGCATTCGATAGCTGACGCACGCCGGGTTGGTCGGACGGGTCAAGCAGTTGGGTTTGCGGGTGGCGGCGCGCTCGGCCATTGCTTGACGACCGTGACGGGCATCGGCGCGTCCTGCAGCACACGCTGCGACACGGATCCGAGCAGGGCGCTCTTCACAGCGCCCAGGCCGCGCGCACCCATGACGATCGCATCGCACCCGCGGGCTCCCGCCAGGTCCAGGATCGCCTGCGCGGCGCCGCCGGAAACGATCTCGCGGTCGTACGGAACGCGGGCCGCTCGGCACAGCGCTTCGGCATCGGCCAAGGCCTTTGTGCCCACCGCGCCCGTCACCCGCTGGAGCACGTCCGAGCCGGGAGCCAGCACCATCTCGTAGAGGTAGACGGGCTCTTGCACCGTGGCCAGCACCAAGCCGGCCTTCAGCCCGTTGCCCAGCAGGTCGAGCACGTGACGAACGGCCTCCAAGGCAGGCTCCGAGCCATCGACAGGCACCAGGATCTTCATGGTCTTGCTCCAAGGTTTTGCGCCCTCTCGTCGCGGGCCGATCCTGAACTTCAGCGTGTTCCCCTTGAGGCCGGGGCTGGCGGGCTTGACCACAGGCACGAACAGCGCTGCCAACCCGTTCTGGTGCAGCGCGCGGAGGTCGCACAGCGTACGGTGCTTGGGGAAGTTGCCTGCACCCAGCACCCGGAACGCCACATCCGTATGCAGCTTCGTGGCAATCTCGCGGATGAGAACATACCGGCGGCGTAACCGTAGACCAGCACCTTGACCATCACGGCCGCATGGAACGGCTGGTTGCGCGCGCCGCCGCCATCACGGCCCTTGATGAACGCGCTCAGGTCGAGCGCATCGAGGGTGTCGCCGATATAGTGGGCCCGGCGAGATACCCGCTCCGAGCTGCCGCGCCGCCCTGCGCCGGGGAATGGCAGCGAATGGCGGCAATCGAACGACCATTGGACAACGTGAACGCTGCTGCACCCCGCGGGGATCGCCGCGGACGTTTCAAGTCGATCTTCCAGTTTTTGCTGGTCGGGCACGCCGCCGCCTTGCTGCTGGCGGCCTCGGTGTCCAACGGTGGCCGGGTCGCGGAGGGGGATACGAGCAGCTTTGACGGCTACATCTTGCGGCAGGCACAGTTGCGGAGATCCGGACAGCCGTGGCTGGTCTCGGCGCGGACCACGGCCCTGCTCGCTGCCGCGTCCGCCGTGTCTTCCTCGGCGCTGGACAGCGGTTTCAGGTCCGTGTTCGGCCGCATGCAACCGGGTGCTCGGGGGTCGACGCAACGGGATGTCGCAGCGTGAGCGGCGTTCGACCGCCGCCCGCGCCACCGGAGCCAGGTCGATTGCCTGCGCGCCCAGCGCCACCCAGCGGCATGATGCGTTGGCTGCCGGGGCTGCATGCCCTGCGCCGCTACGAACTGCAATGGCTGCGCAACGACGTTCTCGCGGGTCTGGCGCTGACCGCTGTGCTCGTGCCCGTTGGCATCGCCTATGCGGTCGCCTCTGGCTTGCCGGCGATCTGCGGGCTTTACGCCACGATCTTCGGCCTGCTTGCTTACGCGGTGTTCGGTCCCAGCCGGTTGCTGGTGCTGGGGCCCGATTCGTCGCTCGTTATCCTGGTTCTCGGCGTGGTCCTGCCGCTGTCAGCCGGGAGCCCTGAGCGAGCGATGGCGCTGGCCGGCATGATGGCCGTGGTGTCGGGTCTCCTGTGCGTCGTGGCCGGCGCGGCGCGACTGGGCTTCGTCACCGAGTTGCTCTCCAAGCCCATTCGTTATGGCTACATGAATGGCATCGCGTTGACGGTGGTGGTCAGCCAGCTGCCGACGTTGTTTGGGTTCTCGCTACAGGCCGAGGGCGTCTGGGGGAGTGGTCGGGCCTTTGCTGAGGCTGTCCTTGCAGGCAGGGTCAATCTGGCGTCGCTAGCGCTCGGTGCGGGCACCCTTTTCGTGATCGGGCTGCTCAAACGCAGCCGGCGCCTGCCGGGTGTGCTGATTGCGGTAGCCGGCGCGGCCCTCGTCGTTGGCGCGCTCGACCTCGCACCGCGCTTCGGTGTGGACGTGCTGGGTTCGCTGCCGCAGGGCTTGCCGGCTTTTGCCTTGCCTTTGATCACCGCAGGTGACATCACGGCGGTGTTGATGGGCGGCCTGGCCGTGGCGATGGTGTCCTTTGCCGACACCAGCGTGCTGTCTCGCGCCTACGCGGCGCGTTCGGGCCTGCGTGTTGACACCAACCAGGAAATGGTGGGACTGGGTGCCGCCAACCTGGCGGCCGGCCTGTTCCAGGGTTTCCCGATCAGCGCCAGTGCTTCACGCACGCCGGTGGCCGAGGCGGCAGGGGGGAAGACTCAACTCACCGGCGTGGTGGGCGCTCTGGCGGTCGCCGCGCTGCTGGTGCTTGCACCTGGTTTGCTGCGCAACCTGCCGACTGCTGCGCTGGCAGCGGTGGTGATCGCATCCGCCTTCTCGCTGTTCGAGGTCGAAGACCTGCGCCGGATCTATCGCATCCAGCGCTGGGAGTTCTGGCTGTCGATCGGATGCCTGGCTGGCGTGGCGCTGTTCGGGGCGATCCCAGGCATCGGGTTGGCTATCGCGGCGGCGGTGATCGAGTTCCTGTGGGACGGCTGGCGCCCGCACTCAGCGGTGCTGGGTCGCGTGGATGGCGTGAAGGGCTACCACGACATCACGCGCTATCCGGCGGCGCGCACCGTGCCAGGCCTCGTGCTGTTTCGCTGGGACGCACCGCTCTTCTTCGCCAACGCGGAGCTCTTTCGAGACCGGGTGCTGGATGCCGTGTCGAGCGCGCCGACGCCCGTGCGGTGGGTGGTGGTGGGCGCCGAGCCGATCACCAGCGTCGACGTGACCGCAGCCGACGCACTGGTGGAGCTCGACGACGTCTTGCGTGCGGCCGGGATCGATCTGTGCTTCGCCGAACTGAAGGACCCCGTCAAGGACAAGCTCAAGCGGTTCGGCTTGTTCACGAGACTGGGCGAGCAGCGATTCTTTGCGACGCTGGGCCAAGCTGTAAGCGCCTATCTCGATGCGCACGACGTCCCTTGGGTGGACTGGGAGGACCGGACACGCTGATCGGGTCGCCGGCAAATCCAACCCTTGGCTTGGTTGGCCCTCGCGCCTTCAGCCGTGCGATCGGCGCGATGACGTGAAATATCCACGCCTGGCGTGCCGTGCAGCCGCCTTCGTCGAGGGGCCGCGTTCAGTCCGGCCGCGCACGGCCGACATCGAGAGCGGGCGTCGCGTTTGGCGCCTGCCCCCCGATGCTGACGAAGATTCCCATCCACCAACTGCGCCTGGGCATGCACCTGCATGCGCTGGAAGGGGCGTGGATCGAACACCCGTTCTGGCGTACGCGCTTCGTGTTGACCGATCCCGTCGACCTCCAGCGCCTGGCCGACGGTGCGCTGTCGGCATGCTGGATCGACACCGCGCTGGGGCTCGACGTGGCTGGCGTGGACCCGTCTGCGGTGGGGCCGCCGCCCGCGCCCGCCGCCGGCCCGTTGCCAACCGTCAGGTCACTGCCGCAACCGGGCCCACCCGGGCCGCCGACCCAGCCCCTGAAAGCCGAACTTCAGCAGGCCGCCGCCATCTGCCAGCGCGGCCGCCGGGCCGTGAATTCGATGTTCCGCGAGGCCCGCATGGGTCGTACCGTCGACACCGAAGGCTTCCTGCCGCTGGTCGAGGAGATCAGCGCCTCGGTCCTGCGCAACCCAGGTGCATTGGTCAGCCTGGCGCGCCTGAAGACCAGGGACGACTACAGCTACATGCATTCGGTGGCGGTGTGCGCGCTGATGGTGGCGCTGGGGCGCCAACTCGGCATGGATGACGGAGCGTGCCGTGCCGCCGGCCTGGCCGGGCTGGTGCACGACGTCGGCAAGGCACTGCTGCCGCTGGAGATCCTGACCAAGCCCGGCAAGCTCACCGAGGCCGAATTCACGACCGTGCGGATGCACCCCGAGCGCGGCCACGCACTGCTGCTGGACGGGCAAGGCACCACGGCCGAGATACTGGACGTTGTGTTGCACCACCACGAGCGCATGGACGGCACCGGCTACCCGCACCGCCTTCCGGCCGCGCAGATCAGCCGCCTTGCGCGGATGGGTGCAGTGTGCGACGTGTACGACGCCATCACCTCCAATCGCCCCTACAAGGCCGGCTGGGACCCGGCCGAATCGATCGCCCGCATGGCGTCGTGGAAGGGCCACTTCGACGAGGTGATCTTCAACGCCTTCGTGCGCAGCCTGGGCATCTACCCGACCGGATCGTTGGTGCGCTTGCAGTCGGGGCTGGTGGCGGTGGTGGTGGAGCAAAATCCGGCCGCGCTGGTGTCGCCACTGGTGCATGCGTTCTACTCGACGCGTTCGAGCATGCCGATCCCGCCGAAGCTGATCGACCTGGCGCGCAGCGGCTGTGCCGACCGCATCACCGGCCGCGAGCCGAACACCGACGGCCGCTACCCCAACGTCAACGATCTGTGGGTCGACCCGGCCGTGCTGCGCAAGATGGCGGGCTGAGGCCGGCCGCGCTGCCTACACTCGGCGCGCGGTGCTGCACCTGGTGCCGGTGGAGGCGATCACGATGAAGACCATGCTGCACGCGGCGCTGCTGGCTGCTTGGGTACTGGCGAGCGCGGCCGCGCCCGCGCAAACCCTGCGCTGGGCCAGCCAGGGCGACCCGCTGACGATGGACCCGCACTCGCAGAACGAGTCGATGACCAACGCGATGAACGGGCAGGTCTACGAGCGGCTGGTCAAGCGCGATCGTTACCTCGTCATCGTGCCCGCGCTGGCGACCGAATGGACGCAGCTCACTGCCACCACCTGGCGCTTTAAGCTGCGCCCGAACGTGAAGTTCCATGACGGCGCGCCGCTGACGGCCGACGACGTGGTGTTCTCGGTCAAGCGCGCGCAGGGCGACACCTCGACCTTCTCGGTCTACGCGAACGCCATCGGCACGCCGGTGGCGATCGACCCGCTGACGGTGGAGTTCCGGCTGGCGCAGGTCAACCCGGTCTTCATGCAGCACATTGACGCGATCCAGATCATGAACAAGGCCTGGTGCGAGAAGCACAAGGTCACGCGCACGCTGGACTTCAAGAACAAGGATGAGAGCTTTGCCGGCTTCAACGCCAACGGCACCGGCCCGTTCATGCTGGCGACGCGCCAACCGGGCATCAAGACGACCTACAAGCGCAACCCAAACTGGTGGGGCCGGTTCGAAGGCAACGTGCAGGAGATCGTCTACTCGCCGATTGCCAACGACGCGACACGGCTGGCGGCACTCGTCTCCGGCGAGATCGACTTCGTGCTCGACCCGGCGCCGCGCGACATCCCGCGCCTGCGCAACACGGCCGGCGTGAAGATCGTCGACGGCCCCGAGAACCGGCTGATCTTCATCGGCATGGACCAGCACCGTGACGAGCTGCTCTACGGCAGCGTGAAGAACAAGAACCCGTTCAAGGACGTGCGCGTGCGCCGCGCGCTGTACCACGCCGTCGACATCGAGACGATGAAGACCAAGCTGATGAACGGGCAGAGCTTCCCCACCGGTGGCATCACGCCGTCGCCGCTGGGCGCGTACAACGACGCGCAGATCGAAACCCGCCTGCCTTTCGACCTGACCAAGGCGCGCGCGCTGATGGCCGAGGCCGGCTACGCCGATGGCTTCGAGGTGACGCTGGACTGCCCCAACAACCGCTACATCAACGACGAGGAGATCTGCATCGCGCTGGCCGGCATGTGGGCGCAGTTGAAGGTCAAGGTGCGCGTCAACGCGATGCCGCGCGCGACGTACTTTCCGAAGATGGAGAAGCACGACACCAGCCTGTACATGCTGGGCTGGGGTGGCTCGGTGACGGACGCCGAGACCACCCTCACGCCGGTGCTGCGCGCGCCGGGCGACAAGGGCGTCGGCCTGTACAACTATGGCCGCGCGCGCAACGACAAGTTCGAGCCGCTGGCCATGGCCAGCAGCACCGAGGCCGACCCGAAGAAGCGCGAAGAACTCGTCAAGGCTGCGCTGCGCGAATACACCAGCCAGGCCCACCTGCTGCCGTTGCACCGCCAGGTGATCCCGTGGGCCACACGCACCAATATCGAGGTCGTGCACCGCAGCGACAACTGGCTCGAGGTGCCGTGGGTCACCGTCAAATGATCGGCCTGTCGCGGTCAGCCCGCTGTCGTCATCGGGCGGTCGACCGGCGACGCACCGCTTCCAGGTAGGCCAGCCCGTCGGGCGGCAGCCCGCTGCGCTGGCTGGCCCAGATCATCTCGCCCAGGCACTCCATCACCTCGTGCTGCGCGGTGTGCATCGAGCCGCGCCGCGCGGCCAGCAACTCGACAGCCTGGCGGATGCCCGCGGGCTGGTCGATCGCCATCTGCTCGTCGATCGACAGGTGCATCGACAGGTGCAGGAACGGATTCGTCCGGCCTTCTTCGACGGTGTAGACGGCTTCGAGGGCCGCGGCCTCATCGGCGAGATCGCCCGCGTATTCAGGGTGCTCGTCGATCCAGCGTGCGGCGACGGCCTGCATCGGCTCCAGCGGCAGGCGCTCGCGCTGGCGCGCGGCCGCCTGGCAGAAGAATCGCCTCACGTCGTGCTGGGAGGGCTGGAACATCCCAGAATTGTCCGTCCTCCTTCCGCCCCATCATCCCGAACCTCCGAATGAACCTCAGCACCGAACAGCTCTTTACCGAAGCCCGCACCCAGAACGGCTATCTCGACACACCGGTCAGCGACGACACGCTGCGCGCGCTGTACGACCTGTTGAAGTGGGGCCCGACCTCGGCCAACTGCAGCCCGGCGCGCATCGTCTTCGTGCGCAGTGCCGAGGCCAAGGCCAAGCTGATCGCGTGCATGGGCCCGGGCAACGTTGCCAAGGTGCAGCAGGCGCCGGTCACGGCAGTGATCGGCATGGACATGGAATTCTTCGAGCGTCTGCCGCAGCTCTTTCCTCACACCGATGCAAAGGCGTGGTTTGTCGGTAAACCCGACCTGATCCAGGCCACCGCGTTCCGCAACTCGTCGCTGCAAGGCGCCTATCTGATCATGGCGGCGCGTGCGCTCGGCCTGGGCTGCGGGCCGATGAGCGGTTTCGACGCCGCCAGGATGGACGCCACCTTCTGGGCCGGCACCACCGTGAAGACGAACTTCGTCTGCGCGCTCGGCCATGGCGACCCCGCGAAGGTCATGCCGCGCAGCCCGCGCCTGGCCTTCGACGAAGCCTGCCAGCTGGCCTGATTGCCGGCTTCGTTGCCGTTCATCGCCGACCCCTGGTTCTACGCCGTGGCGGTGCCGGCGGTGCTGTTGATGGGCATGAGCAAGAGCGGCTTCGCCAGCGGTTTCGGCTCGCTGGCGGTGCCGATGATGGCGCTCACGATCTCCGTGCCGCAGGCGGCCGCGATCATGCTGCCGCTGCTGATGGTGATGGACGCCACCGGCTTGCAGCAGCTCTGGCACGACCGCGACCGCGCGCTCGTGCGCCGGCTGCTGGGCTTCGGGCTGTTGGGCGTGGTGATCGGCTGGGCGCTGTTCGGGCTGCTGTCGGCTCGCACCGTTGCCGCGGTGGTGGGTGCGCTGACGCTGTTGTTCCTGGCCCAGCGGATGTTGTTCCCGCCCAAGCGCGACGGCCCGGTCGGCCATCTGGCGCCGCTGTGGGTCGGCCGCCTGTGTGCCACGGCGGCCGGCTTCACCAGCTTCGTCGCCCATGCTGGCGGGCCGCCGATCAACGCCTATCTGCTGCCACAGCGAATGGACCCGCGCGTGCTGAGCGCGACGCTGGCGGTGTTCTTCGCGGCCGTCAACTCGGCGAAGTGGCTGCCGTATGCCGCGCTGGGGCTGATCGACTTGCGCAACATGGCGACGGCGCTGGTGCTGATGCCGCTGGCGCCACTGGGCGTATGGCTGGGTGTTCGACTAACCCGTTACGTGAGTTCCACGTGGTTCTACAGGCTGGCGTACACGGGCATGTTCCTGACCGGGGCGAAGCTGCTGTACGACGGGCTGCGGTAGGCGACGTCGGCCGTTCGGCCTTCAGCCGTCCTTGCGCGCCGATTTCGCGCTGTCCGTCGCGCTGTCCGTCGCGCTGTCCGTCGCCCATCCGGCGGTGCGCCGGTCAGTCGACTGTCGTTGTTCTTCGCGCTCGCGCGACCACAGCTCTTCCAGTTGCTGCCGGCCCTGTTTGGCCGCTGCGATGAGTTGTTTCTCGTCACCCTGGTGCGGTGCCGTGTCCTTCATCAGCTGGATCGAATGGCGGCGAAAGCGCAGCGCCTGCGTGCGCGCGGCGTGCGGCTCCCAGCCCATCGCTTCGAGCACGGTACGGCCGCTCATCAACGCCGAGTCGAGGGTTTCGCGTTCGATGTGCTCGACGCCGCGCGCGTGCAGCTGGTACCAGTGTTGGGCGTTGCGGGCGCGGGTGACGAGCGTGGCTTGCGGAAAGTGCGCTTTGGCCAGGTCGACGACCTCCAGACTCTGCTCGATGCCGTCGATGGCGACCACGATCACCCGCGCTTTTGCAGCGCCGGCGGTGCGCAGCAGGTCCAGCCGCGTCACGTCGCCGTAATAGGTGGGCCAGCCGAAGCGGCGCAGGCTTTCCACGGCTTCGGCGCTGTGGTCGAGCACCGTCGCGCTCAGGCCATTGGCCTGGATCAGGCGGCCGATGATCTGGCCGTAGCGGCCGAAGCCGCAGATGATGATCGGCGCGTTTTGCGGCTCGTGAATCTCTTCCAGCTTCGGCCCGCTGCGCCGGCCGGCCAGGCGCGGTGCGATGAAGCGGTCGGTCAGCAGCATCAACAGCGGCGTCAACACCATCGAGATCGCGATCGCCGCCGTCAGCAGCGAAGCCGACCCGGCGTTCACCACGTTCGCCCCTTGCGCGGCTTGCAGCACGACGAAGCCGAACTCGCCGCCTTGCGCCAGGAGGATCACGAAGCCCGGCGCCTCGGCCAGCGGCACCGGCATCCACCGCGCCATCGCGATCAGCACCAGCGTCTTGACGACGAGGAAGCCGATGACGACAGCGGCCACCGTCCACGGCTGCGCGAACACGATGGCGAAGTCGATGCCCATGCCGACGGCGATGAAAAACAGGCCGAGCAGCAGGCCCTTGAAGGGTTCAAGGTCGGTTTCCAGCTCGCGCCGGTATTCGCTCTCGGCCAACAACACACCGGCGAGGAAGGCGCCGAGCGCCATCGACAGCCCCACGCTGTGCATCAGCGCGGCGGTTGCCACCACCAACAGCAGCGACGCGGCGGTGAAGATCTCGGGCGTCTTGCTGCCAGCGATCCAACGCAGGGCCGGGCGCAGCAGCAAGCGGCCGCCGAAGATGATGGCGACGATCACACCGAAGGCCTTGGCCGCACCCATCCAGCCATTGCCATCGCTGACCGCGCCCCCCATAGCCAGCAACGGCACCAAGGCCAGGATGGGGATGGCTGCCACGTCCTGCAACAGCATCACGCTGAGCACGCTCTGCCCCGCCGTGGTGGGCAGCATGTTGCGTTCGCCCATCACGCTCAGGCCGATGGCGGTGCTGCTCATCCCCAGCGCCAGGCCGGCGACCAGCGCCAAGCGCCAGTCCACCCCGAACAGCATCGCGACCGCCATCAACAGCGTCGCCGAGCCGAACAACTGCACGCTGCCCCAGCCGAAGATCGGCCGGCGCATCGCCCACAGGCGCTTGGGTTCGAGCTCCAGCCCGATCAGGAACAGCATCAGCACCACGCCGAATTCGGCAAAGCCGACGATCGACTGCGGGTCGGTGACCAGTGCCAGGCCCCATGGGCCGATGGCGATGCCAGCCGCCAGGTAACCGATGATCGAACCGAGACCCAGCGCACGCGCCAGCGGCACGGCCAGCACGGCGGCGCCGAGATAGATCAGGCCCAGGTTGATCCAGCCGGTGCTGTGTTCCATGCGCCGGTGCGGGTCAGTCGGCCAGCGCCGGCGCGTTCGGCGGGCGGGCGTCGCCGGGCACCGCGCAATCGGGGGTATCTTCGATGTCTGCCAACTCGGGCCACGCCGGCCAGGTCGAAAGTCGCTCGGCCCACAGCGCCGTGTGCGCCGCCAGTGCGTTCTCGTTGATCCGGTGCGCGCCGTGCAGCACCAGCGGTGGCATCCACTTCATGCCACACAACGCCGCGGTTTGTTCGTAGGGGTGCAGGAAGGCGTCGAAGAAGTAGCGGTTGTGGCCGTCGGGCCGGTAGGCGTCGTCGGTGCCACCGGTGGAGGTGACGAGCCACAACGACTTGCCGCGCAACGCGTCGCCGCCCGGGCCGTAGGCCCAGCCAAAAGCGAAGACCTCGTCGAGCCACAGCTTCATCAGCGGCGGCATCGAGTACCAGTGGATCGGGTGCAGCCAGACGACCAGTTGGGCGGTGGCGACGCGCGCTTGTTCGGCCGCCACGTCGATCAGGTAGTCGGGGTACAGCGCGTACAGGTCGACCACCTGGATGTCGCACTCGGCACGTCCGGCGGCAGCCATCAGTGCCCGCGTCACGCGCGAGTGCTGCATCTGCGGGTGCGCGACGAGTACGACGATCCGGCTCATGTTCGGCGGCTACCATACCCGACAAAACAATGACGCATCGAGGAGCTGCCATGCCCGTGATCGTGGTCGCCAACCCCAAGGGCGGGGTCGGCAAGAGCACCTTGGCGACCAACATCGCCGGCCATCTGGCGGCCGCTGGCTACGCGGTCATGCTGGGTGACGTGGACCGCCAGCAGTCGGCTCGCCAGTGGTTGGCGCTGCGGCCGTCGCAACTGCCGGCCATCCGCACCTGGGATGTCTCGGCCGACGAACTGTTGCGCCCGCCCAAGGGCACCACCCACGTGGTGCTGGACACCCCCGCCGGGCTGCACGGCAAGCGGCTGGATGCGGTGCTGCGCATCGCCGACAAGCTGGTGGTGCCGTTGCAGGCCAGCCTGTTCGACATCCAGGCCACGCATGCCTTCGTGGCTGCGGTGCGCGAGCACCGGCGCGCCAGCCAGATCGCCATCGGCCTGGTCGGCATGCGGGTCCGCGAGCGCACCTTGGCCAACGAGCACCTGCACCAGTACCTGGCGACGTTGCCGGTGCCGGTGCTGGCCTGGCTGCGCGACACCCAGAACTACGTGCAGCTGGCCGCTCACGGGCTGACGCTGTGGGACGTGGCGCCGAGCCGCGTCGAGCGCGACCTGGAACAGTGGGTGCCGTTGCAGCGTTGGCTGTCCGAATGAGTGGCCTGAACGGAAGAACCGAAACGGGACACCCGATGACGACCTACCCCCACCTCGCCGACCTGCAAGCCCTGGTTGGCTACGATCTCGGCAGCAGCGACTGGGTCACGGTCGACCAGGCGCGCATCGATGCCTTCGCGCACGCCACCGGCGACCACCAATGGATTCACGTCGACCCGGTGCGTGCGGCCAGCGGCCCTTTCGGCGTGCCGGTGGCGCACGGCTTCCTGACGCTGAGCCTGGTGCCGATGCTGTTCGAGACCGGCTTTGCGATCAGCGACGTGCGCATGGGCATCAACTACGGGCTGAACCGGGTGCGCTTCCCGGCGCCGGTGCGGGTGGGCAGCCGCTTGCGCGGGCGCTTCAAGCTGACGTCATTCGAGGTCATCGAAGGGGGCGCGCAGATGGTCGTCGAATCGACGATCGAGATCGAAGGCGGCAGCAAGCCGGCCTGCGTGGCCGAGTCGGTTTCGCGGCGATTTACCTGATCCGGGGATCGCGGTCGAACCACCCCCCGATGGGGGAACGGGCCGCGCCATCACAGCCGCTCACAATGCCTGCGAAACGTTGCGCGTGGCGAGGAGGAAGACAACATGAAGGTGCTGCTGGTCGATGACCACCCGCTGATCCTTTCAGCGCTCGAAGCCGTGATCAAGACCATCGGCGGTGGCACCACCGTCGTCGGCACCGACAGCGCCGCCGCCGCGCGCGCCAGGCTCGCCGCGGACAGCGACTTCGACCTCGTGCTGCTCGATCTGGCACTGGGTGATGCCGACGGCTTCGAGGTGTTGGTCGAGTTCCGCACCACCTACCCGGCCGTGCCGGTGGTGGTGGTGTCGGCCAGCGACCGCGCCAGCGACGTCATCCGCGCCATCGACGGCGGGGCGATGGGCTTCGTGCCGAAGAGTTCGTCGCACAGCGAGTTGCACAGGGCCCTGGGGATGGTCATGAGCGGCGCGATGTATGTGCCGCCATCGATGCTGGGCATCGACTTCACGCGCGAAGCGGCGCGCCTGGCCGACGCACAGGCCGCGGGCGTTCCGTACGGCGCCGCGCCGCTGGGTGCCGCCGCGAAACCCGAGCCGCACCAGAAGCTGCCGTCGATCGACGACGTCGGCCTCACACCGCGCCAGCGCGAGGTGCTGGGCCTGCTGCTGCAAGGGCTGCCGAACAAGTTGATCGCACGGCAGCTGAACCTGTCGGTGGAAACCGTCAAGGACCACGTCGCCGCGGTGCTTCGCGCGTTGGGGGTCAGTTCGCGCACGCAAGCCGTGCTGGCGGTGAGCCAGATGACGCAAGGGCAGGGCGGCTTCACGACGCGGCTGCCGCCGCAGCGTTGAAGGGCCCGCTGACGTGAGCGCCGCAGACATGGCGCCGGCCGCCGCGGCAGCCGAGTCCGCGCCAGCCCCCCTGCCTACCGTCGCGGCGGCTCCCGCCGCCCCGGCGAGCGGCGACCGCCGCCAGACCGAGCACATCCGCGCGCTGTACACGCAGACGCCGGCTTCGCTGACAGGCAACCTGATCGGCATGGTGCTGATGGCCGTCATCTTCTGGCCGCTGGCACCCACGGCGCACATCGTCGGCTGGCTGCTCGTGGGCGCGGTGCTGTGGAGTGTGCGGCTGTGGCACCACCTGCGTTTCCTGCGCCACCCCGAAGCCAGCGCCGATACGCTGCACGCGTGGCGCACCAGCTGGAAGATGCTGGTGCTGGGGCAGGGCGTGATGTGGGGTGTGGCGGCGTGGCTGTTCTGGGGCCTGGGCAGCCCGTTCCACATGATCTCGCTGATCGTGATCGTGGTGTCGTACTGCCTGGGTTCGGTGCAACTGCTGGCGACACAGCCGCGCGTATTCGTGGCCTTCATCAGCCTGGTGCTGGCACCGACCATCCTGCGCATCGCCACCGACAGCTCACAGGCCTGGAACCTGCAGCTGGCGGTGATCCTGGCGCTGCTGTTCTGCATCACGGCGTTCATGGGCCGCACTTACGGCACCGCGCTCAGCCAGGCGATATCGCTGAAGGCGCGCACCGACGAACTGGCCGATCAACTGCGCATCGAGAAGGCCGAGGCCGACGCCGCGCGCCAGGTGGCCGACGATGCACGCCGCGCGGCCGAAGCGGCCAGCCAGGCCAAGACCCAGTTCTTCGCCGCTGCCAGCCACGACCTGCGCCAGCCGCTGCACGCGATGGGCCTGTTCGCCGAGGCGCTGCGCCAGCGCATCCGCGACCCCGAAGTGGCCTCGCTCGTCAACAGCATCAACGAAAGTGTCGACGCGCTGGAAGGCCTGTTCGGCGAGCTGCTCGACATCACCCGCATCGACACCGGCGGGGTCGATGTCAATCCGGCGCCAACCCGCTTCAAGGAGCTGTTCGGTCGCCTGCGCCTGCACTTCGAGCCGATCGCTTTCGAGAAAGGGCTGATGCTGTCTTTCCACGGCGAGCAGCGCGTCGCCCAGGCCGACCCGGTGCTGCTGGAGCGCATCCTGCGCAACCTGGTCAGCAACGCCATCCGCTACAGCGACGACGGTGGCGTGCTCGTGAGCTGCCGGCCGCGCACCGTGGACGGTGTGGCCAAGCTGCTGGTGCAGGTCTGGGACAGCGGCATCGGCATCAGCCCGGCCAACCTGCCGCGCATCTTCGACGAGTTCTACCAAGCGCAGAGCAACCGGCCGCTGCTGGCCCACCACCGCAAGGGCCTGGGGCTGGGGCTGGCCATCGTCAAGCGGCTGGCCGATCTGATGGGCAACGTGGTCGAGGTGCGCTCACGCATCGGCCACGGCACGGTGTTCTCGCTGCTGGTGCCGCTGGGCAAGGCGCCGCGCAGCTGGGACGCGGTCGGTGCCAGCGGGCCGGCGGCCAAGGCCGCCTTGCTGGGGCTGACGCTGCAGGGGCGTTTCATCGTGGTCGTCGAGGACGAGGCCGCGGTGCGCGAGGGCCTGGTCGTGCTGTTGCAGGCCTGGGGTGCGCAGGTGGTGTCGTTCGACACGGTGGACGGCGTACGCCACTGGGTTGCCGCGGCCGACGCACGCCAGCCCGATCTGCTGCTGGTCGACTACCGGCTGCCCCAGGGCACCACCGGCATCGACGCACTGGTCTCGCTGCGTGCGCGCTGGCCGGGGGCCAAGCTACCGGCCATCGTCATCACCGGCAGCAGCCTGGGCGGCCACGAGGACGAGGCCGTCACCCACGACTACCACCTGCTGATCAAGCCGGTATTGCCGAACAAGCTGCGCGCGATGATCGCTTTCAAGCTCGGCGTTCGCGCGTAATGGTGGTGCTAGCGCTGCGGCTTGAACGCGGCGTCCAGCAACTGCGCTGCACCGGCCGCGTAGTCGGCTTGCAGCGGCGACTGGAAGCGCGCGAGCTGGCTCATGTAGACCGCAGCGCGCAGTTGCTCGCCGGCGCGCCAGGGCACCGGGTCCGGCTCGGGCGTCGGGCCCGGCGCCGGCACGGGCAGAGGCCGCGGCTCGTTGCCGCACCAGCCCACCAGCGTAGCCTTCAGCATGCCGCGTGCGCGGCCGATGGCCCCTTCGCCCTGCTCGGACAGCTGGGCGTTGCGGACGCCGGCCTCGAGCTGGCCGACGATGCCGCCGATCTCGGCCTGCCAGCGCGGCGGCAGCGGCTGCGGGTTCAGCGCCGCCAGGGTACCGCGGTGCATGAAGCCACGCGTCACCGGGCCGACCGGGCTGTCCGGGTCTTCCGGGTTCGGGTAGAGCAGGGCGGCCAGTGCGCTGAACAGCGTGGCGCGTTCGATCTGGAGGATGTCATTCATGGCGGGCTTTCGGTGGTTGCACGGTGGGTGTGCCCACGGAAGAGTCCCGCGGGCTGCACTCATCCCTGAAGACGCCGTTTGCCCGCCAGACCGGACATGCGCGCGTCTCAGCCCGGCGCCGTCCCTGGCAGCAGGATCGACCGGTCCACGTTCTTGATGTTCGTGTGACCGCAGAAAGCCATCGTGATATCGAGCTCCTTGTGAAGGACCTCCAACGCCTTCGTCACCCCGGCTTCGCCCATCGCGCCCAGGCCATAGACCATCGCGCGGCCGATCAGCGTGCCGCGGGCGCCCAGCGCCCAGGCCTTCAGCACGTCCTGCCCGCTGCGGATGCCGCCGTCCATCCAGACCTCGATCTGGTCGCCGACAGCTGCCACGATGGCGGGTAGTGCTTCGATGCTGCTCGGCGCGCCATCGAGTTGCCGGCCGCCGTGGTTGCTGACGACGATGGCGTCGGCACCGCTCTGGGCCGCCAGCAGCGCGTCTTCGGCATCCATGATGCCCTTCAAGATCAGCTTGCCGCCCCAGCGTTCCTTGACCCATGCGACGTCGGCCCACGACAGCCGCGGGTCGAACTGCTCGACCGTCCAGGCCGACAGCGACGCGATGTCGCTGACTTCCTTGACGTGGCCGACCAGGTTGCGGAAGGTGCGCCGCTTCGTGCCCAGCATGCCCATGCACCAGCGCGGCTTGGTCAGCAGGTTGAAGAGGTTCGGCAGCGTCGGCTTGGGCGGCACCGTGAGGCCGTTTTTGATGTCCTTGTGGCGCTGACCGAGCACCTGCAAATCCAGCGTCAGCACCATCGCGCTGCACTTGGCTGCCTTGCAGCGGTCGATCATGCGGGCCATCGCGTCGCGGTCGCGCATCATGTAAAGCTGAAACCAGAACGGCGCGCTGGTGTTCTCGGCGATGTCTTCGATCGAGCAGATGCTCATCGTGCTCAGCGTGAACGGGATGCCGAACTTCTCGGCCGCGCGCGCGGCGTGGATCTCGCCGTCGGCGTGCTGCATGCCCAGGCTGCCGACCGGCGCGATGGCCACCGGCATCGTCGCCGCCTGCCCGACCATGGTGGTCGCCGTGCTTCGGTTCTCCATGTTCACCGCCACGCGCTGGCGCAGCAGGATCTTCTGGAAGTCGGCGCTGTTGGCGCGGTAGGTACCTTCGGTCCAGCTGCCGCTGTCGGCGTAGTCGTAGAACATGCGCGGCACGCGCTTTTCGGCCAGGACGCGCAGATCTTCGATGTTGGTGATGACGGGCATGGGGCGATGGTACCGAGGCGCCCGATGGCGCCGCCGCAACGCCGTAACGCCGCAGCGCCGTAACGCCGCAGCGCCGCAAGGCCGCTGCTGCGGTGCTAAGCCGCCTGTGCCGAAGCCTGCGCCAGCCGCCCGTACCAGTTGATCACGGCCGGTGCGTCGGCCGCGGCCGCCTCGCGGTGTACGCCGCGGCACAGATCGCGAAAGGCGGTGGCATGCCGTTGCCGCCAGTGCGCCGCCAGCACCGGCAGCCGCGCATCGTGCAGATTGCCCAGCGCCCAGCGGCGAGCGAAGTCGTATTCCACCGGCACGACGGTGCCGTCGGACTCGACGATCAGCGGCGACAGCACGTCGGCCAGCGGCTGCTCGTCGCCGGGCCAATCGGGGCCGGCGAACACGCGCTCGGGCGCATCCGCCATGGCATCGCGGCCGGCCACGTCGAGCTGGATCACGAGCCGGTCGCCGACCAGCTCCTTCAGCCGCGCCACCGCCAGCACGGAGAACGCGAGTTCGGTCTCATCGGGTACGGCGTGGCCGAGACCGTCGCGCGCGCGGCCGACGGCTTCCAGCGGGTGCACTTGCAACAGCCCCGCACCCTGCTCGACCGCGAACTCGGCGGCCCAGATCAGCTCGTCGAGGTTGCCCTGGGTCAGTGTGAAGATGAAGCCGAAGGGCAGTCCGCTGGCGCGCAGCCCGGGCAGCCGCCGCGCCATCGTCGCGAAGGCGCGCGGGTGGCCGCGCATCCGGTCGTGCGAGGCGGGTTTGCCATCCAGGCTGATCGCCACCAGCCCTGCGGCACCTTCCAGCACGCGCAGGCGGCGGGCGTCCAGCAGCATGCCGTTGGTGGTGACGGTGGTGAGCATGCCGTGCGCGCGCGCGCGCAGCAGCAGGCTGCGCAGCGGCCGGTACATCAGCGGCTCGCCGCCGGAGAAGCCGACCACGTTGTAGCCCGCTGCGGCCGCGTCGTCGATCAACGCCAGCGCGAGCGCCTCGGGCAGGGCCTCGCGCTCGCGCGGGCCCGACCGCGAGTAGCAATGGCTGCACGCCAGGTTGCAAAGGCGCGAGACGTGCAACTGCAGTACGCGCAGCTTCTCTCCGGTCGGACCCATCGGCGGCCCCCGGTCAGCGCAGCGCGCCAGGCAGGTTGCTGATGTTGAGCCCGGCCATGTCGATGATGCCCGGCTTGCCGAGCGGGAAACCTTCGACCACCAGCCCTTCCTTGATGAATTGGCCGGCCAGGTTGCCGACCAGCTCGGGCTTGACGCGCAGCGTGGCCCAGAAGATGTCCGGCTTGGGCTGGCCCTTCCACCACCAGCGGTCGATGGTGAATTGGGCCGCGGTGACGCCCAGTGCCTTGGCCATGGCAGCTTCGGTGAGTTCGCCCTTGTTGCCGATCATGGCCATCAGCTTGGCCGATCCGCGCTCTTCTTCTTCCTTCATGTCCAGTCCTTCCGGTGGGTTCGCGGGCCAATTGCCGCCCCCGCAATCTAGGCGCCGGTGTCGGCGCTGCGCACCCCTAGCTCCGCGCTGCAGGCGCTTCGAGTTAGGGGGCTCGCTACAGCTTGACCAGCGAGCCCGCCCGAACGCCCAGCAAGCGAAGCCGGCGCGCCAGGTCGACCCGCTTCAGGCACAGGCCGGCGGCGTGGCGCACTGCTGTGGCTTCCATCACCGGTTGCACCAGCGTGAGATCACGGGTGACGGTCTTGAAGTCCTCGAAGCGCAGCTTGATGCCGATGGTGCGGCTGGCGTAGCCCTTGCGCTGCAGGTCGCGCGCCAGGGCTTCGCAGAGTTCGGTCAAGACGCTGCCGAGTTCGCTGCGATCGCGCACGGCGTGCAGGTCGCGGTCGAAGGTGGTCTCGCGGCTGATCGACACCGGCTCGCCGCGGGTGCTGATGGGCCGGTCGTCGATGCCGTTGGCGGCATCGGCCAGCCAGCGGCCGGTGCTGCGGCCGAAATGCTCGACCAGGAACGGCCGCGGGCAGGCCGCCAGCTCGCCGACCGTGTTCAGCCCCAAGGCTTTCAACTTCGCGCCCGCCTTCGGCCCGATGCCGTTGATGCGCCGCACCGGAAGCGGCCAGATGCGGGTGGGAATGTCCGCTTCGGTCAGCACCGTCAGCCCGTCGGGCTTGTCGAGTTCACTGGCAATCTTGGCCAGCAGCTTGTTCGGCGTGACGCCGATCGAGCACGACAGCCCGGTCGCCGCGCGCACGTTGTTGCGGATCTGCTGCGCCACCGCGCGCGCGCCGCCCGTGGCATCGAAACCCATGCTGTCCTGCGCGCCGGGCACGTCGGTGAGGTCGATGAAGATCTCATCGATGCCGCGGTCTTCGATTTCCGGTGCCACCTCGGCCACGGCGGCCTTGAACAGGCGGGAGTAGTGGCGGTAGCGCTCGAAGTCGGTTGGCAGCAGGTAGGCCTTCGGTGCCCGTTGCGCCGCCTTCATCAGCCCCATCCCGCTGTGCACGCCGTAGTCGCGCGCCGCGTAGGTGGCCGTGGTGACGACGCCGCGGCCGGCATAACCCGCCAGGGTGGCAAAGCGCCGCGTGCCGTCCGGCTGCGGCACCGGCTGGTGGCGTCGGCCGCCGCCGATGACCACCGGCTCACCGGCCAGCTCGGGGTAACGCAGTAGCTCCACCGAGGCGTAGAACGCGTCCATGTCGAGGTGGGCGATCCAGCGGCGGCGAGGGGGCAACATCGCTCAGGTTCGTGACAAGTCGGCACCTACAGGCTAAACGCTGGCGCCTACACTGCGCCCATCCTGGCTTCAACCCGGACTGCCGCCATGTCGTCCACCCGCGCCGTACCGTCCACTGCTGTTTCCACCGACTCGTCGGCGCAGCGTGCGCTGAATGCTTCTGCCGTGTCGCTGCTGATCGCGGTGGGCTGTGTGGCGATGTTCCTGCCACCCCTTGCGGCACGCACCTTGGACTCCGTCCTGCGGGTCGCCGGCACCTCGGCGCTGTTGGCGGTGGCGGTGCTGTTGCACTGGATCTTCATCGGCATCGCTGCCCGCCGCATGGAGCGCTCGGTGGCGGGCTGGGTCTCGATGTCGGTGGCGCTTTTCCCGGTCGGCGGCGCGGCCGCGCTGATCCTGTTGAACTGGTTTGCCGACGAGTCGCCCGAGGCGCACGGCGGCAGCGTCGCCCCGGCGACCGGCTGGCGCGGTTGAATCCCCGGCCGCGCGCCTAGCCGTTCAGCCGCGCGCGGTGGCGCGCGATCTGCTCCAGCACCCGCACCGGCGCCGTGCCACCCAGCACCTGGCGGGCGTTCATCGAACCCGTTGGCGTCAGCAGCGCGAATACGTCCTCGCCAATGGCCGGGTTCAGGGCCTGCAACTCGGCCAAAGACAGCGATGACAGCTCGCGCCCCTGGCCAGACGCCACCTTCACCGCATGCGCCACCGCCTCATGCGCGTCGCGGAACGGCACGCCTTTCTTGGCCAGGTAGTCGGCCAGGTCGGTGGCGGTGGCGTAGCCCTTCTCGATGGCGCGCGCCATCGCCTCAGGCTTGACGACGATGCCGCCGATCATCTCGGCCATGATGCGCAGCGTTGCGGCCAGCGTGTCGACGGTGTCGAACAGCGGCTCCTTGTCTTCCTGGTTGTCCTTGTTGTAGGTCATCGGCTGGCCCTTCATCAGCGTCAGCAGCGCCATCAGGTGGCCGATGACACGGCCGCTCTTGCCACGCGCCAGTTCGGCGACGTCCGGGTTGCGCTTCTGCGGCATGATGGAACTGCCGGTGCAGTAACGATCGGCCAGGTCGATGTAGCCAAAGTTCTGGCTCATCCACAGCACGATCTCTTCGGCCAGCCGCGACACGTGGACCATGCAGATCGCCGCGAACGAAACGAACTCGAGCGCAAAGTCGCGGTCGCTCACCGCGTCCAGGCTGTTCTGGCAGACGCCCTCGAAACCCAGCGTTCGGGCGACCCGTTCGCGGTCCAGCGGCCAGCTGGTGCCGGCCAGCGCAGCGGCACCCAGCGGCAGCACGTTGGTGCGCGCGCGTACCTCCGCCAGCCGTGCCGCGTCACGCGAGAACATCTCGGTGTAGGCCAGCAGGTGATGGGCGAAGCTGATCGGCTGTGCGACCTGCAGGTGGGTGCAGCCGGGCATCACGGTGTGTACGTGCGATGCGGCCAGTTCGACCAGCGCACGTTGCATCTGCGTGAGCAGCGGTGCCAGCTGATCGATCTCGCCGCGCAGCCACCACCGCACATCGGTGGCCACCTGGTCGTTGCGGCTGCGCCCCGTGTGCAGCCTTTTGCCGGCATCGCCTACCAACGCCGTCAGCCGTGCTTCCAGGTTCAGGTGCACGTCTTCGAGCTCGAGCTTCCATTCGAAGGCGCCGGCTTCGATCTCCGACTTGATCTGCGCCATGCCGCGCTCGATCGCCGCGCCGTCGGCGGCGCTGAGGATGCCCTGCGCCACCAGCATCTCGGCGTGTGCCAGGCTGCCCTGCATGTCGGCGCGCCAAAGGCGCTGGTCGAAGGGTACGCTGGCGGTGTAGCGTTGCACCAGCTCGCTCATCGGTTCACTGAACAGCGCCGACCAGGCGGCGGCCTTGTTGGCAAGGGGGTTGGTGGACATTCGGTGGCGTTGGCGTTGTCAGGCGGAGAAGGCGCGTTCGTATTATCCGAGGCTCCATGACCAGCCCCGTGCCTCCACCCGCCGCCGCCCCCAGCCGGCCGGCGAGCCTGTGGCCGGAGACGACGCGCCACGGCGCCGCGGCCAGCAGCAGCTTCGTGCTGTCACGCTTCGATCCACTGGCCGACGAGCGTGCGCGTTTGCAATTGCAGGCCGCCGCGGCCTTCGATGTCTGCCACCCGGCGCTGGCGCTGCGTGCGCTGCTGCTGGTGCAGGCGGTGATGGTGGTGGTGGCCCTGGCCACTGCCGACGGCACGGCGGCCTGGGTCGGCCAGCAGGCCGCACTGTCGTACGGCGGCGTGGCCGGCACGCTGCTGTGGTTGGTGGCGGTTTGCGCGGTTCGGCGCGTGCTGGCACGGCTGGGTCGCGCGCCGCGGGCCACCGCGGTTCTGGGGCTGGGCGCGGTCGCCGCGTGGGTCGCTTGGCTGCCGTTGTGGTGGGCCGGCGTGGCCGACCCTGCCGGCGGCCTTCGCATTGCCGCGGTGGCGTTGGCCGGCGTCGGCCTGGCCGCGCTGCTGTGGGCCTGGCTCGATCTGCGCTCGCGCATCTGGCACCCGGCCGATGCCAGCGCGCGGCTGGCCGAGTTGCAATCGCGCATCCGGCCGCACTTCCTGTTCAACGCGCTGAACACCGCGCTGGCGCTGGTGCGGGTGGACCCGGCGCGCGCCGAAGCGGTGCTCGAAGACCTGGCCGAACTGTTCCGCACCGCGCTGGCCGAGGTCGGCGTGTCGGTGCCGCTGTCGGACGAGATCGAACTCGCGCGGCGCTACCTGGCGATCGAGCAGATCCGCTTCGGCGAGCGGCTGGCGGTGGTCTGGCAGATCGACGCCGACCCGCGCGTGCTGGGTGCGCGCGTGCCGCCGCTGGTGTTGCAGCCGCTGGTCGAGAACGCCGTGCGGCACGGCGTGGAACCGTCGCCCACCGGCGGGCGTGTCACGGTCAGCGCGGCGCTGCAACGCGGGCAGGTCGTCGTCACCGTCACCAACACGCTGGGCGAAGACAGCGGCAGCCCCGGCCACGGCATGGCGCTGCACAACGTGCGCGAGCGGTTGCGCCTGCTGCACGACGTGGCGGCCGAGTGCGAGGTGCGCCGCGAATCGACACCGGCCGGCGAGCTGTTCCATGCCCGCATCGTGCTGCCACCGCCCTGACGCCAACCTGGCGCCGACGTGAAAGACCCCTTGCGCGTTTTGCTGGTCGACGACGAGCCCTTGGCGCGTTTGCGGCTGCGTTCGCTCCTCGAGGCCGAGACCGCCGTGCCGACCACCGTGGTCGGCGAAGCCGGCGACACCGAGAGCGCCCTCGCGTTCCTGCAGTCATCGACCGCGGACCTGCTGCTGCTGGACATCCGCATGCCCGGCCGCGACGGCCTGCGACTGGCGCGCGTCCTGCGCTCGTTGCCGCAACCGCCGGCCGTGGTCTTCGTGACGGCGCATGCCGACCATGCGCTGATGGCCTTCGAACTCGAAGCGCTCGACTACCTGACCAAGCCGGTTCGCCGCGAGCGGCTGCAAGCCGCACTGCAACGCGCCTGGTTGCGCCAGCGGCCGGGCGAAAGTGCCTTCGCTCCGCTCTCCGAAGGCCCGGTGCTGGTGGTGGCCGACCGGGGCCGTGTGTTGCGGTTGCCGCTGGCGGAGGTGCTGTATCTGAAGGCCGAGTTGAAGTACGTGACGCTGCGCACCGCCCATGCCGTGCACCTGCTGGACGAGAGTCTGGCCGAACTGACGCAGCGGCTGGCCGGGTTGGGCGGCCCCGAGTTCGTGCGCATCCACCGCAACGCACTGGTGGCCCGCCCTGCTATCCGCGCGCTCGAACTGCGTCCGATGGTGGCCGGCGAGACCACCGCCGAGGACGGCAGCGAAGGGTGGGCGGTGCAGGTTGCGCCGCTGGACGAGTGGCTGGGCGTTTCGCGCCGGCAGTTGCCGGCGGTACGCGCCGCGCTGCTGGGCCGCTGACGCCAAACGGGTTCAGCCCGTGTTCCGCAATCCCGCTGCGATGCCGTTGATCGACAGGTGAATCCCGCGCTGCAAGCGTTCGACTGCGGGGTCGCCGTCGCGTCGGTTGCGGTAGCGGCGCAGCAATTCGACCTGCAGGTGGTTCAGCGGGTCCAGGTACGGGAAGCGGTGTTCTATCGACCGTGCCAGCGCCGGGTTGCTTTCCAGCCGTTGGGTCGTGCCGGTGATCAGGTTCAGCGCCTCGTCGGCACGTTCCCACTCGGCCTTGATGGCGCCGAAGATTCGCTTGCCCAGGGGCTTGTCCTCGACCAGTTCGACGTAGCGCGCGGCGATCCGCAGATCGCTCTTGGCCAGCACCATGTCCAGGTTGGACAGCAGGGTACGGAAGAAGGGCCACTGGCGGTGCATGCGCTGCAGCAGTTCGATGCGGCTGTCGCGGTCGCCGGCTTTGCCGTTGGCGATGAACGCCTGCACCGCGCTGCCGAACCCGCACCAGCCCGGCAGGCCGACGCGGCACTGGCCCCAGCTGAAGCTCCACGGAATGGCGCGCAGGTCCTCGATCGCGCGGGTGGCCTTGCGGGATGCGGGCCGCGAACCGATGTTGAGTTCGGCAATCTCGCGGATCGGCGTGGCGGCGAAGAAGTAGTCGGTGAAGCCCGGCGTGCCGTAGACCAGCTTGCGGTAGGCGGCGTAGCTGGCGTCGCTCAGCTCCGCCGCGGCGTCGAGAAAGGCCTTTGGCGCACTCTTGGTGGGGTTCAGCAGCGTGGCTTCCAGCGTCGCCGCGACCAGCGTCTCCAGGTTGCGGCGGCCGATCTCGGGGTTGGCGTACTTCGAGCCGATCACCTCGCCTTGTTCGGTCAGGCGGATCTGCCCGTTCACCGTACCCGGCGGTTGCGCCAGGATGGCCTGGTAGCTCGGGCCGCCGCCGCGGCCGACCGTGCCGCCGCGACCGTGGAACAGCCGCAGCACGATCCCGTGCTGGGCCTTCAAGGGCGCGAACAGCGCGGCCAAAGCCGTCTCGGCGCGGTACAGCTCCCAGTTGCTGGTGAAGGTGCCGCCGTCCTTGTTGCTGTCGCTGTAGCCGAGCATCACGTCCTGCTCGCTGAATGGGCCCTGCCGGCTGGCCACCACCAGCTCGACGATGCCGGGCAGGGCGTAGAACTCCCGCATGATGACTTCGGCCCGGCGCAGGTCGTCGATGGTCTCGAACAGCGGCACGGTGATGAGCGCGGCCTTCGCCTCGCCCGACCCCGGTGTGCCCACCCCGGCGCGTGTCGCGCCGGGTGTCCCGGTCAGCAGCCCGCATTCCTTCTGCAACAGCAACACTTCGAGCAGGTCGCTCACCGTCTCGGTGTGGCTGATGATGCAGTGGCGCAGTGCCTCGCGGCCGTAACGCGCCTGGGCCTCGCGGGCCGTCTCGAAGATCTCCAGCTCGCCCTGTGTCAACGCGCTGTACTCGGCGCCGCGGACGCGCAGGGCACGCGCGTCGCCCAGCACCGCCAGCAGACATTCGCGGCGGCGTTGTTCGGGCAGCGCGGCGTAGTCGGGCTCGATGCGCGCGGTGGCCAGCAGCTCGGCGATCACGGCTTCGTGCTTGTCGCTGCTTTGGCGCAGATCGAGCGTGGCGAGGTGGAAGCCGAAGACCTGCACGGCGCGCATCAGCGGCGCCAGGCGCGGGCCGATCAGCGCCTGCGCGTGGTGGCTCTTCAGCGAGGCCTCGATCACGCGCAGGTCTTCGAGCAGCGCCGCCGCGTCGGGGTATGCGGTCTGCGGCGCGACCGCGTGGCGCAGTGCCTCGGTACCGGTCAGGGCTTCCAGCGTCGCTGCCAGCCGTGCGTACATGCCGATCAGCGCGCGGCGGTACGGCTCGTCGGCACGGTGTTCGTTGTGGTCGGGCGAGCGGTCGGCCAACGCGCTCATCGCGGGCGTCACGGGCGCCAAGGTGCCGCTCATCGAGAGTTCCGCACCCAGCTCGTGCAGCTCGGTCAGGTAGAAACGCAGCGCCACCTCGGCCTGCCGCGAAAGCGCCTGGCGCAGCGTGGCCGCGGTGACATTCGGGTTGCCGTCGCGGTCGCCGCCGATCCAGTGGCCCATACGCAGGAATGACGGCACCGGGTGGCCGGGCAGCAGGGCCTCGAGCTCGCCGTACAGCCGTGGGATCTCGCGCAGGAAGGTCGTCGGGTAATACGACAGCGCGTTCTCGATCTCGTCGGCCACCGTCAGCTTGGTGGTGCGCAACATGCGGGTCTGCCAAAGCTGGGTGACGCGGGCGCGGATCAGCGCCTCGTTGTGGTCGCGTTCGTGCGGCGTGAGCGGCTCGTCGCGCTGGCTGACCAGGCGGGCGATCGCGCGTTCGGCATCCAGGATGCTCTTGCGCTGCACTTCGGTTGGGTGGGCCGTCAGCACCGGCGAGACATAGGCGCCGGCCAGCGCGTGGGCGATGTCGGCGCTGCGGTGGTCCGCGCGGTGCAGGCGCTCGAAGGTCACGCTGAGCGAGCCTTCCTGCTGGTGGCCTTCGCGCTCGTGCACGGCGCGTCTGCGCACGTGGTGGCGGTCTTCGGCGATGTTGGCCAGGTGCGAGAAGTAGCTGAAGGCGCGGATCACCGACACCGTCTGGTCGGCCGACAGGTTCTTCAGCAGCCGGTCGAGCACCCGGCCGGCACTGGCGTCGGCCTTCAGCCGGTAGGCCACCGAGAGCTTGCGCACCCGCTCGATGAGTTCGAATTCTTCGGCGCCTTCCTGCTCGCGGATGGTGTCGCCGAGGATGCGCCCCAGTAACCGGATATCTTCGACCAGCGGCTTGTTCTTGGCCGCCGCCGAGGCAGTTTCCTTCTTCGGGCTGGGCTTGGGCGTGGCGGTGCGTGGCATGGAAGCTCCCCTTGGTCTGTAACCCGGTTACCGATTCTGCACGCAAGCAGCGTGCCGGGCGAATGCCGGACGGCCGCGCGAGAGCGCCTCGAAGGGCTGGCGATAATCCGCCACATGCATGCACCGACGATCATCGCGACCCGCGAAAGCCGCCTTGCTTTGTGGCAGGCCGAACATGTGCAGGGGGTGCTGAAAGCGCGCTTCGGCCTGGCCGTGGAACTGCTGGGCATGACGACGCGGGGTGACCAGATCCTCGACCGCGCATTGTCCAAGGTCGGTGGCAAGGGGCTGTTCGTCAAGGAACTGGAAACCGCGCTCGAAGAAGGCCGTGCGCACCTCGCCGTGCACTCGCTGAAGGATGTGCCGATGGACCTGCCGGCCGGCTTCGTGCTGGCCGCCGTGTGGGAGCGCGAAGACCCGCGCGACGCCTTCGTCTCCAACCGCTTCGCCACGCTGGCCGATCTGCCACAGGGCGCGGTCGTCGGCACCAGCAGCCTGCGCCGCGTCGTGCAGCTGCTGGCGGTGCGGCCCGACCTGGTGATAGAGCCGCTTCGCGGCAACCTCGATACGCGGCTGCGCAAGCTCGACGATGGCGGCTTCGATGCGATCGTGCTGGCCGCGGCCGGCTTGAAGCGGCTGGGCCTGGCCAGCCGCATCCGCGCCTGCTTCGAACCCGAGACGATGATTCCGGCCGCGGGGCAGGGCGCCCTCGGCATCGAGGTGCGCGAGGACGACACCGAGTTGCGTGCCCTCCTGGCGCAGACCAGCCACCGTCAGACCTATCTGTCTGCGCATGCCGAACGTGCCGTGTCGCGCGCACTCGGCGGTAGTTGCAGCATGCCGCTGGCCGCGCATGCGGTCTGGCAGGGCGACGCGCTGCACTTGACGGCCGCGCTGGGTCACAGCCTCGAGTTGACGCGGCCGTTGCTGCAGACCCAGGTCGTGGGTAGCACTGCTGACGTGCACGACGAAGACAGCGCGCGCGCCCTCGGCGAACGCGCCGCGGCAGCGCTGCGTGCGGCCGGTGCCGGCGAGTACCTGCCGGCCCCATGAGGTCATGAAACTCATCGTCACCCGGCCCGCGGCGCAGGCAGCGGGCTGGGTGCAGCGGCTCAGCGCCCTCGGTTTGCAGGCGCAGGCGCTGCCGCTGATCGGTGTGGCGGCACTGGACGACGTGGCGCCTGTACAGGCTGCGTGGCACAGGCTGGCCGACAAGGCGCTGGTGGTGTTCGTCAGCCCCAACGCCGTGCAGCACTTTTTCGCCGCGGCACCGCGGCTGGCGGTGTGGCCGCCGGGTGTGGCCGCCGGCTCGACGGGCCCCGGCACATCGGCCGCGCTGCGCGAAGCCGGCGTGCCCGCGGCGCAGTTGGCCGAGCCAGCAGCCGATGCGCTCGCCTTCGATTCCGAAGCCCTGTGGGTGCAGATTCGCGACTGGCCCTGGCAAGGCCGGCGCGCGCTGGTGGTGCGCGGCGAAGAGGGCCGCGACTGGTTGGCGCAGACGCTGCGCGGGCACGGTGCCGAGGTCGACTTCGTCGCCGCATACCGCCGCGTGGCGCCGCTGCTTGACGAGGGCGGAGTGCGATTGCTGGCCGCAGCTCGCGCGCAGCCGGCCGATCACCTGTGGCTGTTCAGCAGCAGCGAAGCGCTCGGCCATCTGCACACGCTGGCGCCCGCGGCCGACTGGTCGGCCAGCCGCGCGCTCGCCTCGCACCCGCGCATCGTGCAGACCGCGCGCGAAGCCGGCTTCGGCGAGGTCGACACCGTGGCCCCTGCGCCCGAGGCGGTGTGGGCCTGGCTGCAAGGGCCGAACCTACAATCCCGCGCCCTTTAGCCGGTGCGTCCATCGGCCTGATCTCGAGCCTCTTGCAAACCCGCAGTGAGCCAAACCCCCGCCTCCAGCGACACCCCCGCCCTGATCGCCCCGGCCGACCCCGTGCCCGTGGTGGCCACCGCCGCACGGCCGGCTGGGTCGTCGCATTGGCTGATCGCCACGGCGTTGGTGTTGGCCGCACTGGCCACCGCGGCGCTGATGCTGGCCTGGTCCACCCAGCAACGGGTCAAGGCCCTGGAGAGCGAACTCGTGCGCCGGCAGCAGGACAGTGGCAGCCAGGCCACCGAAGCTCGCGCGTCTGCACGCCAGGCCGAGACGCTGGCCCGCGAAACGGCGGCCAAGACCGCGCTGCTCGAAGCGCGCGTGGCCGAGACCTCGATGCAGCGCTCGCAGTTCGAGGACTTGCTGCAATCGTTGGCCCGTTCGCGCGACGAGAACGTGCTCGCCGACCTGGACGCCGCTATCCGCGTGGCCTTGCAGCAAAGCGCGATCACCGGCAGCGCCGAGCCGCTGGTGGCCACGCTGCGCCAGGCCGACGAGCGGCTGGCGCGCTACAACCAGCCGCGGCTGGAGCGGGTGCGCCGCGCCGTCGCGCAGGACCTCGAACGCACCCGCGCGGCGGGGGTGGCGGATATCGGCCTGTTGTCGATCCGCCTGGACGAAGTGATCCGCCAGGTCGGCGACCTGCCGCTGCTGTCTCAGCCCGAAGCGCGCGTCGGCGCGGCGGGCAAGGCGATGGGCGCCGTCGCCAGCGCGCCGGCAGCGGCCGCCAGCAGGGCCGCGACGGGCTGGGGCGGCAGCCTCGGCAAAAGCGGCGCGTCGCTGGCGGCCTACCTGTGGGACGAGGTGAAGAGCCTCCTGCGCGTCACCCGCATCGACGCACCGGAAGCCATGCTGTTGATGCCCGAGCAGGCCTTCTTCCTGCGTGAGAACCTCAAGCTGCGGCTGCTGAACGCACGGCTGGCGCTGCTGTCGCGCCAGTTCGACACCGCGCAGACCGATCTGCGCGAGGCCCAGGCCGCACTCGACCGCTACTTCGACCGCGGCTCGCGCCGTGTCGTCGCCGCGTCCGACGGGGTGCGCCAGGTCGCCGCACAAGCGCGCCAGGTCGTGCTGCCGCGGCCGGATGCGACGCTGGCTGCGATCGCCACCGCTTCGGCGGGGCGTTAGGCCCCGCGCCGCCGGTTCGACCGCCAACTAAGAAGCAGCACGCATGCGCGGCGTCGTCTGGGTTGTTCTGATCTTCACCGTGGCGGTGGTGGCCGCCACGACGCTGGGCCCCAACGACGGCCTGGTCACGCTGTACTGGCGCGGCTGGCGCACCGACCTGTCGCTGAATTTCTTCGTGCTGCTGCTGGTGGGCACCTGCCTGGTTCTGGTGGCGGCGGTGCACGCCTTTTCGCTGCTGGTCAGCCTGCCGCAGCGGGCCGGCGAGTGGCGCGCACTGCGCCGCGAACGTGCCGCGCAGGCGGCCCTGCGCGAGGCGCTGGCCGAGTCCTTTGCCGGCCGCTACGGCCGCGCTCGCAAGGCCGCCCAACGTGCGCTGGCGATCCAGGCCGATTCGCCGGCGCTGGCGGCCGACAGCGAGTTCCGCTTGCTTGCCCAGTTGCTCGAGGCCGGCAGCCTGCACCGGCTGCAAGATCGCCCGCAGCGCGACGAGGTGCTGCGACAGGCGCTGGCCGCTACGCGCAGCGGGGCTGCACAGCGTGCGGGAGACGACGCGGCGCGTTTGCTGGCTGCCGAGTGGGCGCTCGACGACCGCGACGCGCCGCGCGCACTGGACATGCTGGCGGCGCTGCCGCCCGGCACCGCGCGCCGCACGCTGGCGCTGCGGCTGAAGCTGCAAGCCACCCGCATGGCGCGCGAGCCGCTCGAAGGTCTGCACACCGCACGGCTGCTGGCCAACCACCAGGCTTTCTCGCCGGTCGTGGCGCAAAGCCTGTTGCGCAGCCTGGCCGCCGAGGCGCTGGAGAACGTGCACGACGTGCAGCAGCTGCGCCGCCTGTGGGGCCAGTTCGACGCCGCCGACCGCCGCGACCCGATCGTCAGCGCGCGCGCGGCGCAACGCGCTGCGCAGCTCAAGGCCTTCGACGAAGGCCGGCAGTGGCTGCGCCCGTTCTGGGACCGCCTGTCCGAGTTGTCGCGCGACGAACGCGAGCAGGTCGCACTGGCCCTGATCGACAGCAGCAGCGGCATCGGCACCGACTGGCTGCCGCGCTTGGAAAGCGCTGCGGGGGCCTTCGGCCACGAAGCCGCGGTGGTGGCTGCCGTGGGCCACGCCTTTGCCGAGAGGCAGCTGTGGGGCAAGGCGCGCAAGCTGCTGGAACAGGCGGCGGCATCACCCTCGCTACCGGGCCGCACGCGTCGCGCCGCGTGGCGCCAGCTGGCCGCGCTGGCGCGCCAGGAATCCGACGAGACCCGCGCCGCGGCCTGCGAGCGCTCTGCGGCTGCGGTCGACTGAGCGTGGTCGGGCGCGCCTGCTATAGTGTTCGGCTTCGTGCGGCTGTAGCTCAGTTGGATAGAGTACTTGGCTACGAACCAAGGGGTCGTGGGTTCGATTCCTGCCAGCCGCACCATAGGTAAAAAGCACGGGTCAGTCTTCACAAGGGACTGGCCCGTTTTGCTTTGTTGGGATGCTGCTGACGACACGCTGGCGACTCTTCGCTTGCTGCGTTAGTCAAGTGCCGGAACCTTGCATCCCGGCTCGTGGGTGAGCTTTCCCTTTGCCGGCACGGTGAATGGAACCGCCGGTCACGCGGCACTGCGCTCCAGGCCGCAAGCACGGCCACCGCTGGGTTGGCCTACACCAAAGCTGCCGTTTGCCACGTCAGCCTGGCGCAACGACATGCCGCTGAAGACGACGCCATCCCAGCGGCGCAGAACGACCTGCACGTCCAGGCCTGACAGCGCAGCCCGCGACGCTGGTCCGGCATTGCCCGCAACTGGTTGCCCATCGGCTGGAGCAGCGTGACCACGCCGCTGTTGCGCAGCGGCACCCTTGGTGCGTAGTCAGTACTGCAGCGCCAATGGCGCGGCGCCAGGGTCGCGGAAGCGGTCGGACAGCGCCTTGGATTGCATGCGCAGCAGACCCAGGTCGCTGCCCACCGCCACCAGCGTGAGACCTTGCGCCAGGTAGGCGCGCGCATCGGCTTCGGCAGGCGCGAGGATGCCCGTCGGCTTGCCGGCGGCGCGGGCGATGGCCAACACCTCGGCGATGGCGGCCTGCACTTCAGGATGCGCCGGCTGGCCGAAGTGCCCGAAGGCCGCTGCCAGATCGGACGGGCCGACGAACAGGGCATCGATGCCCTCCACAGATGCGATTTCGTGGGCCGCGGCGACGCCGGCGCGGCTCTCGATCTGGGCCATCACCACGATCTGCTCGTTCACCGTGCTGAAGTAGTCGTGCACCGCGCCATAGCGGTTGCTGCGCTGGGACACCGACACGCCGCGCACGCCCTGGGGCGGGTAGCGCGTGGCCGCGACGGCGGCACGGGCCTGCTCGGCAGACTCGACGAAGGGGATCAGGAAGTTGAAGAAACCGGCGTCCAGCAGCCGCTTGATGAACACGGTGTCGTTCCACGGCGGTCTGACCACCGGCGCGCTGGGGCTGTCCTTCAACGCCATCAGCTGCGGGATCAGCGACAACACGTCGTTCGGCGCGTGCTCGGCGTCCATCAGCAGCCAGTCGAACCCGGCCAGGCCCAGCACTTCGGTGGTGATGGGGCTGCCCAGCGACAGCCAGCAGCCCACGAGACGCTGGCCAGCGGCGATCTGCTGGCGGAAACGGTTGGGGAAGGCGGTGTAGGGCGTTGTCATCGGAAAGGGCTCTCGCTGCTGACTGGGCTGCGTGCCGCTGGCAGGCAGCGGCTCTCATGACTTGGCGCGGGCCGCAGAGCAAGTCATAAGTCATCGTACAACATCAGCCCGGGTGGAGCCAACCGGCCAAATACACCGGCCCATACGGCGTCAGGGCCGGCGCCCGGCGCGTCAGGGGACGGCGGGGCCGGCCGCGTGCTCGGCGGCGTGCCGCCGCCGCCGCTCGCGGCTGTTGACCAGGTGCATGCGCATGGTCGTGCGCGCCGCCTCGGCATCCTGCGCGGCGATGGCGTCGTAGATGCTCTGGTGTTCGGCCTGCACGCGTTGCAGGTAGTTCCAGTCTTCAGAACCGGGCACCGGCGCCTGCCCGTCCAGCCGGGCGCGCGGGATGATGGCCTTCGCGCCCAGGGCCAGCAGCAGGGTCGAAAAATGGGCGTTTTGGGTTGCGCTGGCGATCTCCAGGTGGAACCGGAAGTCGGCTTCCACCGCGTGCTGGCCCGCGTCCATCGCTGCTGAGACGGCCGCCAGGGCCTGGCCCAGCTGGGCCAGGTTGTCAGGCGTGCGCCGCGTCGCGGCCAGGCTGGCGGCTTCGCTTTCCACCGCGATGCGCAACTCCAGCACCGCTATCACATCGTGCAGCGTGGCCATCTGCGCCGCACTGACGCGGAAGCCGGGTGTGTCCGGCAGCACTTCCATGACAAAGGTGCCGATGCCGTGCCGCGTCTGCACGATGTGCGACGCCTGCAACATCGACAAGGCTTCGCGCACCACGGTGCGGCTGACACCGAAACGGGCCATCAGCGCCGCTTCGGTCGGCAGCTTGTCGCCGGGTTGCAATTCGCCGCCGCGCACCTGCGCCTGCAAGGCGTCGACCAGCGTCGCGGCACGGTTGCGCGGCCTGGGGCGCGTGGTGGCAGGCGGGTTCGCGGGCGCGGGCGATCGGGTCGGCAGGTTCAGCATGGTGCGGGGGAGTCTGGCCGCTGAGGGTTTGCCCCCGGCAGTCCCAGCTTTACAAGGGTTCGGTGACGGGCAAGAATTACGTTGTATGACAACTGATAACTGATCTCTAAAATATTGTATGGCCGAAACGCTCACCATGGACCGCCTGGGCGACACCCTTTGCACCGTGGGTGAGAGTCCGCTCTGGTCCGTCGACGAGCAGGCCCTGTACTGGGTGGACATCGAGGGACGCCGGCTGCATGCCTGGTACTGCGACCCGACCCCAGGGCAAGCACAGGCCCGGCAATGGGCATTCGCCGAACGCCCGGGCTGCATCGCGCTGCATGCACAGGGCGGGCTGGTGTGCGCGCTGGCGTCCTCGCTGGTGCACCTGCGCTTCGACGCGCAAGGGCAGCTGTCGCAGAGCCTGCTGGCGCTGGCGCCGCACGCCCGGGCCGGCATGCGCTTCAACGATGGCCGCTGCGACCGCCACGGCCGCTTCTGGGTCGGCTCGATGCTCATGGACATGGCCCAGGCCGCGCCGGTGGGCCGGCTGTACCGGCTGGACGGTAGCGTCGGCCTGTCGGCACCGCTGCTGGCACCCCTGGTGGTGCCCAACGGCCTGGCCTTCAGCCCCGACGGGCGCACCATGTACCTCAGCGACAGCCACCCCTCGGTGCGCCAGATCTGGCAGTTCACGCTGTCCGACAACGGAATACCGGGCGCGCGGCGCCCCTTCGTCGACATGAACCTGCACCCCGGGCGGCCCGACGGCGCGGCGGTGGACAGCGACGGTGCCTACTGGTGCTGCGCCAACGACGCCGGCCTCGTGCACCGCTTCACCCCGGACGGCCGGCTCGACCGCTCCATCGCCGTGCCCGCCGCCAAACCATCGATGTGCGCTTTCGGTGGCCTCCAGCTGGACGAGCTCTACGTCACCAGCATCCGGCCGCCCGTGCCCCCCGCAGGCCAGACAGATACAGCCGGCGCGACTTTTGTCTGCCGCCCCGGCGTCCGGGGCCTGGCAGAGACCCCCTTCCAGGCTCTGGCCCGCTGACGTGCCCCGAACAGCGAACAGCGAACAGCAGACACCAACCCGTGGAGACATCCGTGCAACCTGTCCCTCAATCCCCCCGCGCAGCGGCGCAGCCCTTCCGACCGGCCCCGCTGGCCCAGGCTGCCGCCATCGCCATGTTCTCGCTGGCCCTGCCGGCGCAGGCGCAAAACACGCCGCCGGCCCCGGCTGTCGAAGCGTTCACCGTCACCGGTATTCGCGCTGCGCTGGAACTGGCCAATACGGTCAAGCGGGGCGCGCCGCAGGTGATGGACGTGATCACCGCCCAGGACGTGGGCAAACTGCCTGACGAAAACGTCGCCGAAGCGCTGCAGCGCATCACGGGCGTGCAGGTCACGCGGGTGTTCGGCGAAGGCCAGTCGGTCTCGGTGCGCGGCCTGCCGTTGGTGCGCGTGGAGGTGGACGGCCGCACGCTGCTGGGCTACTCGGCGCGGCTGTCGCCGCCGGAAAACGAGCAGCTGGGGCGCAATTCCGGCCTCGACACCGTGCCCTCGGGCCTGTTCGGCCGCATCGAGGTGCGCAAGTCGCCCACGGCCTCCCAGGTCGAAGGGGGACTCAGCGGATCGATCAACCTCGTCACGCCGAACCCGCTGGACTTCAGGGTTCCGACGACATCGCTGCGCGCGCAGGCCACGTACTCGGAAGGTGCGAAGAAAACAGAACCGGCCATCTCGGCGCTGTTCGCCAGAAGCACCGAAGACAAGCGGCTGGGCATGCTGGTGGCCGTGGACTACACGCAGCGCACGACGCTGACCCAGGCCTTCGAGCGCAACAACTTCTTCAACCGCACGCGCATCGGTCCCGGCACCGCCCCGGGCACGAGCGCCGACCTCAACGCCGACGGCGTGCCCGACGTCAGCGGCAGCCTGCTGCAGTACGAGCAGTTCGTCACCGACCGTTCGCGCTTCGGTGTCACGGCCGAACTGCAGGCCCGGCCGAGCGAGCAGTTCGAGGTCCTGCTCGAGGCCATCTACTCGAAAATGAAGACCGAGCGCGCGCAGGACTTCTTGAACTGGCGCTACAGCGGCCGGGCCATCACCAACCCGGTCTTCGCGGACAACTTCATCGTCGCCGGCGATTCATCGGGCACGTTGCAGCAGGCCGGCCTGTTCCGCGCCGAGCCGACGGCCAGCGGGCTGGTGGCGCTCAGCACCAAGTGGACGCCGGGTGCGCTGCAGGTCAAGACCGACCTCAGTGCCAGCCGCGGCACGCTGGACCAGGTGATCCGGCAGATCACCATCGACACCGCGGCCGCGATCCCGGGCCGCTTCGACTACCGCGCCGGCGTCATTCCCAGCCTGGACTTGGGCAGCTTCGACGTCAGCCGCTTCAGCAACTACAAACCGGCCACCAACGGCGTGCGCTCCAACCGCCTGGTGGCCAGCATGAACGAACAGGTGGCCAAGGTCGACCTGCAGTACAGCCTGCCCGAGGGCGTGCTGTCGCGCGTTTCGGGCGGCCTGCGCTGGCGCGCACTGGACGCGGTGTCGGAAGCTTTCCGCAGCCAGCGCACGATGACGGCAGCCGAGACCCAGCCCTACACCAGCGTCCTCGACGCGGGCAATTTCCTGAGCGGCATCAACGTGCCTTTCCCGCGCGGCTTCCTGACCACCGTGGCCGACCGGGAATTCATCCTGCAGCGGTCCACCCTGGGCGGGCCGCTGGACCGCAACTCGGCGCGCGACTACGACCTCAACGAACGCGCCGTCGCCGGCTACGTGATGGCCGACTTCGACGGCACCCTGGCCGGCATGTCCTACAGCGCCAACGTCGGCCTGCGCGCGATCAGCACCGACTTCAAGGTCATCACCCTGGCCCAGGGCGTGACCCCGGTGCTGGACACCAACAAGTACACCAACTACCTGCCCAGCGCGAACATCGTCTTCAACGTCACGCGCGACTTCCTGGTTCGGGTGGCTGCCGCGCGCACGATGCAGCAAGCCGGCATCGCCGAACTCGCGCCGTCGTTGTTCGTCAACACATCCAACCGCACGGCCACGGGCGGCAATGCCAGCCTCAAGCCCACGCTGTCGAGCAACTTCGACGTCTCTTTCGAGCTCTATGGCACCCGCAGCTCGCTGCTGTCGGGCGCGGTGTTCTACAAGGACGTGAAGGACGTCGTGGCATCGACCATCGTGCTGGAGCAGTTCGTGGGCTTCGAATCGCTGGGCCCCATTCCGTACACGCGGCCGGCCAACGTCGGCACGGCCAAGGTCAAGGGCTTCGAGCTCGGCATCCAGCGCTTCTTCGAATTCCTGCCCGCGCCCTTCGACGGCTTCGGCGTGATCGCCAACTACACGTACTCCGACGCCAAGGGCGACGGGAACACGCCGCTGGTCGGGGTCTCGAAGAACAGCTACAACCTGATCGCGCTGTTTGAGAAGGGGCCGTTCTCGGCCCGCCTGGCGTACAACTCGCGTGACAAGGCGGCGTTCTCGTTCACCGAAGGCCGGCCCGACTACGTTGCCAAGCGCTCGCAGCTCGACTTCCAGGCTGGCTTCGACATCAACAAGCAGGTCTCGGTGCAGTTCCAGGTGCAGAACATCAGACCCGAAGACTCTGCGACCATCGAGTACAGCCAGATCGCACCGCTGGCGTTGAACAGCTACGCGCTGTCCGAGCGGCGCGTGTCGCTCGGCTTGCGGGCCAAGTTCTGATTCGTCGCCCGGCCGCTGAGCCGGGCCCCTTGCAACCCGCACCGCCCATGCACGAAAACACCCCGCCGCCGGCCACGATCCGAAACGTCGCCACCTTGGCGGGGGTTTCGGCGGCGGCGGTGTCGCGCTTCGTCAACGGCAAGCAGCGCTTCACGCCCGAGGTCGAGGCGCGCATCGCCGACGCCATCGAGCAGACCGGTTACCGCTCCAACCCTGCCGCGCGCAGCATGGCCACCGGGCGCTCGGGCACGGTGGCCGCGCTGGTGGCCGGGGCCGACAACCCGCACGCCGCCGCGTTGGTCAAGGGCATCTGCCGCGTCGCACTGGCCGAGCGCTACGACGTGCTGTTCGTCGACACCCTGCTCGGTGCGTCAGCGCAGCGTGAGCTGCAGCGGGTGATGAGCCTGCAGGTGGACGGCCTGGTCATCGCCGCACCCTTGTTCGTGGGTGCTGGCGAGATGCTGGCCCGTTACGGCCGCCCTTTCATCGACCTGCTGCGCCGCACCGACCCCGAACGCCCGCGCGAAGCCAACGACACGGAAGCGCCGCCGACGGCGCAGGAAACCGCCGGTGCCCTGCTCGGTCGCTACCTGCAACGCACGGGCCACCGCCGCATCGCGTGGATCGACTGCGCCGCCGAAGCCGGTGCCCGCGAACGGCTGAAGGGCTTGCGCCGGGCCCTGAATGCCGCCAGCCTGATGTTGAGCCTGCACACCGCCACGGCCGCCACGGCCGAGGCCGGCGCGGCGCTGGCTTCCAGCGTGCTGCTGGGCAGCGAGCGGCCCGACGCCGTGGTGGCCTGTAACGACGCGCTGGCGATGGGCCTGATCAGCGAAGCGCGCCTCCTGGGCGTGGCCGTGCCCGACGAGGTGTCGGTGGCCGGCATCGGCAACACACCGTTTGCGCGGTATCTGACGCCGGCGCTGACCAGCGTCGACCTGCACGCCACCGAAGCCGGCGCGCAGGCCATGGAATGGCTGCTGGCGGCCATCCGCGGTGAAGCGCAGCCCAGCGCCACCCGCCTGCCAGAGCCGCGGCTGCTGGTCCGCGAGTCCACACGGCCCAGGGCCTGATCGGCACCACCTGGCCGCGACCGCCGAGGGCGCGCCCGGCCCCCGTCGCCACGGCCCGGGTTCAGAAACGTGGCTTGACCTTGACGAAGCCCGGTTGGTGCTTCTGCATCTCGCGCGTGTCGTTGCGGCTGCGCACGCCGCAGCGCAGGTACTGCTCGTGCAGCGCTGCCAGCGCCTCTGGGTCCAGGTCCACGCCCAGGCCCGGCGCGCTGCCTAGCGCCACGCAGCCGTCGACAAAAGGCACGCGGCCGCCGCGGATCACGTCTTCGCTCTGCCAGGGGTAATGCGTGTCGCAGGCGTAGGCCAGGCCGGGCGTGCTGGCCGCCAGGTGCGTCATCGCCATCAGGCTGATGCCGGCGTGCGAGTTGGAATGCATGGACAGCTTCAGCCCGAAGGTGTCGCACAGCGCGGCCAGTTCACGCGTGGCGCGAAAGCCGGGCCAGAAATGGTGGTCGGACAGGATGGTCCGCACCGGCGCGCCCAGGGCCGCGTTGGCGGCGAACTCGGCGCGGTCGCAGACCACCATGTTGGTGGCCAGCATCAGGCCGGTGCGCCGTTGCAGCTCGGCCATGTCGGCCAGCGTGGGCACCGGGTCTTCGTAGTACTCCAGCGCCGAGCCCACGCGTTCGGCCACGCGCAGCGCCGTGTCGAGCGACCAGTTGCCGTTGGGGTCGATGCGCAGCGGGTGCGTCGGAAAGGCCTCGTGCAGCGCCAGCAGGCAGTCGGCCTCCAGCACAGGCTCGAACACGCCGGCCTTCAGTTTGATGCTGCCGAAGCCGTACTGCGCGACCATGGTCTGCGCCTGGCGCACCATGGCCGCTGCGTCCAGCGCTTCGCCCCAGGGGTCGCCCGCAACGCCCGCATCGCCAACATCGCCGACGCCATACGGCTGGCCGTGGTGGCGGCCGAACTTGTAGAACAGATAGGCGCTGTAGGGCACGCGGTCGCGCAGGCGCCCGCCCAGCCAGTCGCACAGCGGCAGGCCGGCGCGGCGGGCGTTGAGGTCGGCCAGCCCGGTCTCGAAAGCGGCGAACACCTTGTCCAGCGCACGAGCCGGTTTACTGCCGGGTGCCAGGTCGAGCACCGGGCCGTCGTGCTGCCCCAGGCCGTGGCGGCGCACCGCCGCCGCCAGCGCCGCCAGGTCGTGCGTGCCGATGCCGCGCAGCGCGGGCGCCACCGCTTGCAGGCGCTTCAGCGTGTCATCGTCACCGTAGGTCTCGGCCAGGCCGAGCGTGCCGTCCGCGCCCTCGATCTCGATGATGCTGCGCAGCGTGAAGGGCTCGTGGACGCCCGAGGCATTGAGCAAGGGCGGGTCTTTCAGCGCGATCGGGGTGATGCGAATTTGCGCGATGCGGGTCATGGTCGCTTTCGGGGGGCGGGTGGCGGTGGCTGGGAACTGCCGCGCACCACCAGTCGCGGCGGCAGCATTTCATCGTGTGGCGACGCCAGTTCGCCGCGCATCAGTTGCAGCAGCCGCTGCATGGCTACGGCGCCTTGCTGCTCGCTGTTCATGGCCACCGTGGTCAGCGCTGGGTGCACGTGGCGCGCCAGTTCGATGTCGTCGAAGCCGGCCACCGACAGTTGCTGCGGCACCGAGACCCCCAGCCGCCGCGCCTCGTGCAGGAAGCCGATGGCGATGAGGTCGTTGTAGGCGACCACGGCGGTGGGGGCCTGCGCGGCACCTGCGGCACCCGCAGCGCCCAGGCCCACCAACACCTGCGCGGCCACGGCCTCGCCGGCCTCGGCGCTGGGCGCAGCCACCTCGAACACCGTCAGGCAAGCGCCGGCTTCGGCCAGCGCCGAGCGCAGGCCGCGCTGCCGCTCAGTGCTCCAGCGCGAGGCCGCGAAATCGAGATAGGCGACATCGCGGTGCCCAAGTCGGGCCAGGTGTTGGCCGATCAGCTGCGCGGCGGCACCGCCGTCGGTGCTGACGCTGTGCCAGCCGGTCAGCTCGGCACGGCCGAAGAACACCACCGGCTTGCCCAGCCGCGTGATCCAGTCCACCGCGCCGCCGGCCAGGCGTGCGCTGACCACCAGGCCATCCACGCGGCGCGCCAGGGCTTCAACCAACTGGCGCTCGGGCGCCTGGCTCTCCGCGGTGTCGACGAAGGCCACGCTGAGCTGCTGCATCTGGGCCGCACGCTGCGCGCCCCGCACCAGAGCCGCGAAGTGCGGGTTGGCCAGGTCCAGCACGACTAGGCCGACCACACCCGTGCGGCCGGTGACCAGGCTGCGTGCCAGCTGGTTGTCCTGGTAACCGAGCGCGGCGAGCGCGGCCTCGATGCGCGCCTCGACCGCGGGTGCGAAGCGCCGCAGGCCGCGCCGGTAGCGCGAAACGGTGGCGCTGGACACGCCTGCAGCCACGGCGACATCGTGCAGGGTCGAAGGGCGAACGGGACTCATGACGGACATCGGTTTACCGCCATCTTATCGCCAAGGTGGATCGGTCTGCGCGCTAGATATTCGCTTGAATACCAGGGGAAAACGCGAACAAGGACTGGCTTTACAGCGCCGAGCCTGAACCAGAGAATGCCCGATGAGTTAACCGATTGCCGGCGACTCGGCACGGCTTCCCTCACCGCCTCTCCCACCGCACCGCCATGCACCGCCCGCCCTTGCCACGCCTGAGCCGCACGTTGGTGCTTGCCGCAGCCCTGCTGCTGCTCGGCCTGCCGGCGCAGCACGGCACGGCGGCCGAAGCCGCTGCCGCGGCAGCGCCGGCCGGGCTGCCCCTGCGCATCTGGACGCGGTCTTCGAACGACGGCCGCAAGACCTACGACGCCATTGCCACGGCCTTCACGCGCAAGACCGGTATCACGGTCGAGTACTTCAACGCCACCACCGACTTCGAGCAGCGTCTGGCGCGCGCCGCCGTGGGGCGCGACCTGCCCGACCTCATCATCAACGACGGCGGTTCGCTCGGCCAGTTCGTCAACATGGGCGTCGTCTCGCCGATCGACCGCAGCCAGATTGCCGGCGCCGACGACCTGCACGAACGCGCCTGGCGCACCGCCACACTGGCCGACGGCCGCGTGTTTGCCGTGCCCACCTCAGCGCAGGCGCATGTGCTGTTCATCCGCCAGGACTGGCGCACCCGCCTCGGCCTTCCGGTGCCCACCACCTGGGACGAAGTGGCCACGCTGGCCAAGGCCTTCACCGAGCGCGACCCCGACGGCAACGGCCGCGCCGACACCTACGGCTTCGTCTTCCCCGGCAGCACGGCGCGCGGCTACACCGCCTGGTTCATCAGCTCCTTCCTGTTCCAGGCCGGCGGCGACTTCGTGCGCCTGGGCGCCGACGGCCGCGGCCGCGCCGCGCTGACTGATCCGGCCGCCGCGCAGACGCTGGCCTTCTTCAAGCGTCTGCTGTGCCAGGACAAAAGCGTGCAGGCCGGCGCCATCAACGCCACCACGCAGGAAGCCAACCGCGCCTTCATCTCGGGCCAGGCCGGCATGTACTTGTCGGGGCCGTATCACATCGCGCTGTTCGACAAGGAACCCGGCCGCGCGCGGGTCGAGGTGGTGCCCGCACCGGCCGGCCCCGGCGGCGTGCGCGCCACGCTGGCCGGTGGTGAACTGGCGTTCATCACGCGCACCACGAAGCGCCGCGCCGACGCTACGCGCTTCATCGAATTCCTGATCTCGCCCGAGGGACAGACGCTGGGCACGCGGCCGCCCAAGGGGGGCTTGCCCGTGGTGCGCCTGCCGGTCAACCGGCAGCTCGAAGCCGGCAGCGCCCATCAAGACCTGCGCTGGGCGCTGGTGGCCGACGAGTACCTGCAGCACGGCAAGGCGCTGCCACTGCTGCCCAACTGGAGCCGCGTGCAACAGGTGGTCGCCGACGGCTTCAACGCCACGCTGGCGCATTGCAATAGCGACCTCGCCGCGGACATGCAGGCCCTGAACGCCAAGGTCGACGCCGAACTTGCACGGCAACGGGTGCTGCGGCCATGACACGCCGCCCCCTCGCCGGTCTGACGCCGTGGCTCTTCCTGCTGCCGGCGCTGCTGGTGTTTTTGTACTTCAAGTTCATCCCGATGGCGCGCGGCGTCCAGATGAGCTTCTACAAGGTCAGCTTCGGCGGCGAAGACGAGTGGGTGGGCCTGGACAACTTCGTCCGCGTCTTCACCGAAGAATCGCTGCGCAGCGCAGCCGGGCGCACGCTGCTGTATGTGCTGGTGACGGTCACGCTGTCGGCCTTCATTGCGCTGCTGCTGGCACAGGCGCTGCAGGGTACGGCACGCCACCTGAGGCTGTTGCGCACGGCCATCTTCCTGCCCGCGGTGACGAGTGCCGCCGTGGTGGCCGAGATCTGGCGCATCTTGTACGCCCCCACGCCAGCGGGCGTGATCAACACCGTCATCGGCTGGGTCGGCGCGGCGCCGCAGGGCTTTTTCAGCGACCCAGCCCAGGCGCTGGCCGCGCTGATGGGCATGCATGTGTGGAAACACGTGCCCTACGACACCGTGATCTTCGTCGCCGGCCTGGCCGGCGTGAACCGCGAACTGCACGACGCTGCCGCCGTCGACGGCGCCAACGCCTGGCACCGCTTCGTCCACGTCACGCTGCCGGCACTGGGCCCGGCGCTCACCGTGGTGCTGACGCTGGGCTGCATCCGCGGCTTCCGCGTCTTCACCGAGGTCTACGCCACCACCGGGGGCGGCCCGGCCGGCAGCACCGAGGTGGTGATGACGCACATCTACAAGCAAGGTTTTCAGGAGCTGGACTTCGGCTACGCCGCGGCAGCCTCGACCGTGCTCTTCGTGTTCACGGCGCTGGCTACCGCCGCCTTCCTGGCCTGGCGGCGGCGGGGAAGGAACTGAGCATGAACGAACTGCATGCTCAAAGCTGGCTGCAGCGCGGCGCACGCGCCTTGCTTTACGCGCTGCTGCTGGTGGTCTTCGTGGGCCCGTTCTGGGCCTTCGTGATGACCGCCTTCTCGGGCGTGACCATCGCCCCCGGACGCCTGCTGTTGTGGCCAGAGCAGCCGACGCTGGAGAACTTCCGTTACGCCTGGGTCGAGGCCGGCGTGTGGCGCTACTTGCTCAATTCGGTGATCGTGGTCGTGGTGGGTACGGCGCTGCAGCTGGCCGTCAGCGCACTGGCGGCCTACGCGCTGGCGCGTAAACGCTTTCGCGGCCTGGCACTGGTCAGCTTCCTGGTGCTGTCGACCATGATGCTGCCGGAAGAGGTCATCGCGATCCCGCTGTTCATGGTGCTGGGCAACCTGCCGCTGCTGCAGCTAAGCCTGCAGAACACGCACCTGGGCATGATCCTGCCGGTGGTGGGCTGGGCCTTCTCGATCTTCATGCTGACCGAGTTCATGCGCGCCATTCCGCTGGAACTGGAAGAGGCCGCGCGCGTGGACGGTGCCAACGACTGGCAGGTCTTCTGGTGGGTCATCCTGCCCCTGTGCAAGCCCGCGCTGGGCACGGCGGCCGTGTTCGGCTTCATCATGATCTGGGACCAATACCTGCTGCCGTTGCTGGTGACCAACCGCGACAGCCTGTACACGCTGCCCGTGGCGCTGGCCACGGTGCGCGCCGACGAAACCATGAAGCCGGCCGTCTTCATCGCCGTCAGCGTCATCGCCATGCTGCCCAGCATCGTGGTCTATCTGGGGCTGCAGAAGGCCTTCAACCGCGGCCTGCTGGCCGGTGCCGTCAAAGGTTAGGCCCCAAATGGCTGCCATTCAACTCGCCCACGTCGGCAAACAATTCGACAAGACGCCGATCATCATCGACCTCAGCCTGGACATCGCCGACGGCGAGTTCTGCGTGCTGGTGGGGCCCAGCGGCTCGGGCAAGTCGACACTGCTGCGCATGATCGCCGGGCTGGAAACCGTCAGCGGCGGCAGCGTGCAGATCGGCGGACGCGACGTGACGCACAGCGCGCCCAAGGACCGCGACATTGCGATGGTGTTCCAGAGCTACGCGCTGTACCCACAGATGACGGTGCGCGAGAACATGGGCTTCGGCCTGAAGCTGATGAAACGCCCGGCGGCCGAGATTCGCCAGCGGGTGGACGACGCCGCGCGCATGCTCAACCTCGAGGCGCTGATGGAGCGCCGGCCGGCGGCGCTGTCCGGGGGGCAGCGCCAGCGCGTGGCCATGGGCCGGGCCATGGTGCGGCAACCTGCCGCCTTCCTGTTCGACGAGCCGCTGTCGAACCTGGACGCCGCGCTGCGCGCCGCCGTGCGCAGCGAGATCCGCGCCATGCACGCGCGCAGCAAGACCACCTCGGTCTACGTCACGCACGACCAGACCGAAGCCATGACCATGGGCGACCGCATCGTCGTGCTGCGCGGCGGCCGCATCGAGCAGGTGGGCACGCCGGTGGCGCTGTACGAGCACCCCGACACGCGCTTCGTCGCCGGCTTCATCGGCTCGCCGGCCATGAACTTCTGCGAACTGCCGCTGCTGCACGCGGGCGGACAAGCCTTTGCGGTGCTGGAGCAAGAGCGCCTGCTACTGCCCGCCGCTGCCGTCGCGGTCATCGCCGCCGCCAAGCAGGCGCGCGTGGTGCTGGGCATGCGCCCCGAGCACCTGCACCTGGGCCGGCAGGCCGGCGACGTCGCGGCCATCGCCGGCCGCGTGGTGGATGTCGAGTTCACCGGCGCGCAATCGCAGTTCGGCGTCGACACCGCGGTCGGTCGGCTGGTGGTGTGCGTGGCCGACCGGCCGGCACTGCGCGCCGGTGATGAGGCCGTGATCGGCCTGGCCGCCAGCCGCCTGCATTGGTTCGACGCCGACAGCGGCCGCAGTCTGCCGTCGGCCGCATGAAGCAGCCACAGCCATGACGCCGCGGCTGCAGCACTTGATGCTTCTCTGGCTGGCCTGTGTGGCGGCGGCCTGTGCGCAGGTGCCGACAGCCCTTGCGCCGGCCTCCTTGTCTGCGGCCTTGCCGCCCTCATCCCCAGAAGCGACCGCGAAGGCCGTCCAGCTCGCGATCGCCACGCCCAGGCTGGTGACGCTCGACGCTGCGGCCCTGGCCGTCACGCGCGAACGCCTGCAACGCGGCGACGCGGCCCTGCAGGGGCCCCTGGCCGCGCTCTTGCGCCGCGCCGACGAAGCCCTGCGCACGCCGCCGCGCAGCGTCACGCACAAGACCACCGTGCCGCCTTCAGGCAGCAAACATGACTACATGAGCATGGGCCCCTACTGGTGGCCCAACCCCGACACGTCCAATGGCCTGCCTTACGTCCAACGCGACGGGCGGCGTAACCCGCAGGCCACCGGCAACGCGCTGGACTCGATCCGCATGCAGCAGATGCTGGCCGACGCGCGCGACCTGGCGCTGGCCTTTCACTTCAAGGGCGAGCTGCGCTACGCCGACAAGGCCGCGCAGGTCATGCGCACCTGGTTCCTCGACCCCGCCACGCGCATGAACCCGAGCCTGCGCTACGGCCAGGCCGTGCCGGGCGTGGCCGAAGGCCGGGGCATCGGCATCATCGACACGCGCGACCTGTGGATGGCGTTCGACGCGCTGGCGCTCATCGCGCCCGCGGCGTCGGCCGGCGCGGCGGCGCTGTCCGACAGCGAACAGCGCGCCCTGCGCCAGTGGTTCATCGACTACGCCGGTTGGCTGGACACCAGTCAGCTGGGCCGCGACGAAGCCGCGGAACGCAACAACCACGGCATGTTCTACGACATGCAACTGGCCGCGCTGTGGCTGGCCACGGGGCAACCGGAGCGGGCGCGGCAGCTGCTGTTCGACGCGCGCACCCGCCGCTTTGCCGTGCAGTTCGACGCCCAGGGCCTGATGCCGCTGGAACTGGCCCGCACCCGCCCGTTCCACTATCACACCTTCACGCTGGAAGCGGCCACGCGCATGGCCCGCCATGCCGATGTACTGGATGCGACTGCCGCGCTGCCGGCCGGTGACCCGCGTTGCGCGCCGTTGGCGACGGGCCCGCAGTGCCCGCTGGGCCTGTGGCGCTTCGAGATCGACGGCAAGACGCTGCGCAAGGTGCTGGACCGGGTCGCCGACGTCGTGGTCGACCCCGCGTCCTGGTCCCACGCCACGCGGCTGGAACCGCAGCCGCTGCTGGAGCCTGCACTGCCCGTGCTGCTGATGGCGCAGCGTGCCTACGCACCGCACCGCTACGACGCCGCCCTGGCCGTGCTGCGCCGCGCGGCGCCCGACCACGTGGCCTGGCTGCTCTGGCCGCAGCCGTGACACCACCTCACGCCTACTTTCCCATCTGCCGAGACCCGCCATGACCCACGCTGCCATCACCGGCCTTCGATTCCCGCGCCTGTTGCTCACGGGCGCTGCCGGCGGCCTGGGCCGGGTCCTGCGGCCGCGCCTGGCGCGGCTGTGCGACACGCTGCGCGTCAGCGACATCGCTGCCATGGCGCCGGCCGGGCCCGGGGAAGAAGTGATGCCGGCGGCTCTGCAAGACCGCGCCGCCGTGCACGCCCTGCTGCAAGGCGTGACGGCCGTGGTGCACCTGGGCGGCATCTCCACCGAACATGCATTCGAAGACATCCTGCCGGCCAACATCCTGGGCACATTCCACGTCTACGAGGCCGCGCGCGAACATGGCGTTCGGCGCATCGTCTTCGCCAGCTCCAACCATGTCACAGGCTTCTACACGCAGGGGCAGACCGTCGACCCGCGCATGCCGGTGCGCCCCGACGGCTATTACGGCCTGTCGAAAGCCTTCGGTGAGAATTTGGCGCAGTTCTACTTCGACCGCCACGGCATCGAGACCGTCAGCCTGCGCATCGGCTCCAGCTTCCCCGAGCCCACCGACCGCCGCATGCTTGCCAGCTGGCTGAGCTACGACGACCTGGAACGCCTGGTGGTGGCCGCACTGTCTGCGCCTGTCGTCGGCCATACCGTCATCTACGGCATGAGCGACAACAAGCTGAGCTGGTGGGACAACACATCGGCCCGGCACATCGGCTTTCGGGCGCAAGACAGCGCCGATGTTTTCCGCGCCGCCATCGAGACGCGCCAGGGACCGGTCGATCCCGACCGGCCCTCCGTGCGGTACCAGGGCGGGGCGTTTGTCACCAACGGGCCCTTCCCGGCGCGTACAGCTGTTTAGGCTTGTCCGACACCTGCGCTCGGGTCGGTGCGGCCCGCGGCATTGCGGCTGGCGCGGGCAGCGGTCCGACAACCCTGAACAATTGGGTGAGTGGCTCAGTGACCGCTGATCGGTGCCGGAATCGCGGCGCTTGATCCGCGGCAGCGGCTCGCCACCGCGCCGCCACGCCATTCAGGTTCGGTTTGTCGGTCATGCCAGGGGCGCTTTGATCAACGCCTCAAGGCTTACGTCTTCGGGGCGTTTTTCATTGTTCGGTCGACAGGAAGGTGCATCCGGCGATAGGCTGACGGTCGTCAGTCACACCCGGCGCGCCGCATGAACGAAACCTCCAAAGCCCTGCTCGTGATCGGTGCCGGCGACGCCACCGGCGGTGCCATCGCGCGGCGCTTTGCGCGCGAGGGCTACGTCGCCTGCGTGACGCGCCGCACCGCCGACAAGCTCGAGCCGCTGGTGCAACAGATCCGCGCCGATGGCGGCCAGGCCCACGGTTTCGCCAGCGACGCGCGCAAGGAAGAGGACATGGTCGCGCTGGTGCAGAAGATCGAGAGCGAGATCGCGCGGATCGAGGTGGCGGTGTTCAACATCGGTGCCAACGTGCGCTTTCCCATCACCGAGACCACCACGCTCGCGTACACGAAGGTCTGGGAGATGGCCTGTCTGGGCGGCTTCCTGATGGGCCGCGAAGTTGCCAAGGCCATGCTGCCGCGCGGCCGCGGCACGATCATCTTCACCGGCGCCAGCGCCAGCCTGCGCGGGCGCGAAGGCTTCGCCGCCTTCGCCGGCGCCAAGCATGCGCTGCGTGCGCTTGCGCAGAGCATGGCGCGCGAGTTGTGGCCCAAGGGCATCCACGTCGCGCACACGGTCATCGACGGCGCCATCGACACCGAGTTCATCAGCAGCAACTTCCCCGAGCGCTATGCGCTGAAGGAGCAGCAGGGCATCCTCAGCCCCGAGCACATCGCGGATGCCTACTGGCATATCCACCAGCAGCCGCGCGACGCGTGGACGCACGAGACCGAATTCCGCCCCTGGATCGAAAGCTGGTGAACACCATGAACAACGACAAGCCCGCCGTGCAGTTCCTGTTCGATTTCGGCAGCCCGAACGCGTACCTCAGCCACAAGGTGATTCCATCGATCGAAGCCCGCACCGGGGTTCGCTTCGAATACCTGCCGGTGCTGCTGGGCGGCCTGTTCAAGCTGGCCAACAACCGCTCGCCGGTCGAGGCTTTCGCGGCCATTCCCAACAAGCTGGCGTACGAACAACTGGAGATGGAGCGCTTCATCGCCTGGCACGGGTTGATGGCGTTCCGGATGAACCCGTACTTCCCCGTCAACACGCTGCACGTCATGCGCGGCGCGGTTGCGGCACAGCGCCTGGACTGCTTCTCCCCGTATGTCGACGCCGTGTTCGCGGCGATGTGGGAGCGCGGGTTGAAGATGGACGACCCGACCGTCATCGCCGCCACGCTGGCCGAAGCCGGGCTCGATGCGGCAGCGCTGATGCAGGTCTCGCAGGAGCCCGATGTCAAGGCCGCATTGATGGCCTGCACGCAGGCCGCGCATGACCGCGGCGCGTTCGGCTCACCGACCTTCTTCGTCGGCAGCCAGATGTACTTCGGCAAGGACCGGCTGCGCGAGGTCGGAGAAGAGATCGCGCGTGGACCCGCCGGATAGGTGCAGCGGCGGGCTTACTGGAGTCTGCCGGCAACGGTCAAGGCCACGGCCTCGATGTGCTGACGCGCCAGCGCCTGCGTGCCCTCGACATCGTGGCGCAGCGCGGCCTGCACCAGCGCCAGATGCTCGGCATCGGGATCGCTGACGCTGATCGCGCGCGCCAGGTTTCGGTGGCGCTCTGCATGGTCGAACAGCTGCGCGTACAGGCGCAGCGCCCAGCTCGAGCCGCAGGCCGACAGCAGCGCAGCGTGGAACACGCGGTGCGGCTCCTTGTAGGCTGGGTTGCTGCGTGGCGGCTCCTGGCTTTCATAGCGCGGCACCTTCTGCAGCCGGTGGTAGGCGATCAGCACGCGCTCCTCCCAGGCGTCGTCGCCGCGGCGCACCGACTCGGCCAGCGCCGCGTCTGACAGCCAGATGCGCGCGCGGCACAGGTCCATCACATCGGCGGCGCTGATGCCGGCAGCGCTGAAGCCGCGCTGTTCCGAATGCACGACCAAGCCGTCGGCGGCGAGGCGGTTGAGCGCCTCGCGGACCGGGATCGCGCCGCAGCCGTAGCACGCACTCAGCTCCTGGATGCGCAGGCGTTGTCCGGCCGCGACTTCACCACTGAGCAGCCCGCCGCGGATCGCTTCGTAAGCCAGCGTCGCGCTCGTGCGGGCGCCGGTCTTTGCGTCGTCGTTTGTCGCGCTCAACGGCGACACAGGTGAATACCAATTCGAATCCAGCGTAAACATGTAGATTGGCGATCCGGTCGGTTTCGTATAGTTTGTTTACGCATGGCTCGATCATTCGTTGATCTGCCACTGTCTGGTCCATTGCAGCATAAATGAACATCCGATGAAAGTTCTTCGCTTCGCAACCCCGGCCGGTCCGCGCGTTGGCGTGCTGACCGCAGGCGGTGTCGTCGACCTGCAGCTTGCCGCTTAGGAGGACGGGCCCGCCTGAAGCGCCGCGCTGTTCGGCGAGATGCGCACTTTCCTGGCCAGCGGCAGCAGCGGCGCCGCTCTCGCGCGCCATCTGGTCGACAAGGCCGCGGCGCGCGCGCTGCCGCTGGACACCCTGCGCCTGCTGGCGCCGGTCGAGGCCGGGGGCAAGCTGCTGGCGCACCTCGTCAACTACGCCGGGCACGACGCCGAAGCCAAGATCAAGATCCCCGTCAAGCCGTTCTTCTTCCTGAAGACCGCGTCGAGCCTGTGCAATCCCGGTGACCCGCTTTACACGCACCCGGTGTCGGCCAAGCTGGATCACGACGTCGAGCTCGCGGTCGTCATCGGCACCCCGGTCCGTGACGCCGATGCCTCCACCGCGATGGCCAGCGTGGCCGGCTACACCGTTTGCAACGACGCCAGCTACCGCGACTTGCAGATGAACGAAGGCTTCCCCGACATCAACAGCAGCTACGGCAAGAACTGGACACGGGCCAAGGGCCTGGACAACGCATGCCCGCTCGGCCCTTGGCTGGTGCTGGCCGACGAGATGCCCGAGCCGTATCCATTGGCCATCGCATGCCGCGTCAACGGCGTGGTCCGCCAGCACGACAGCACGACAGCACGGGCAACATGGTGCACAAGGTTGCAGCGCTGATCGTCGAGGCGAGCAAGGGCATGACGCTGCTGCCTGGCGATGTGATCCTGACCACTACCTGCGCCGGCGGCGGCGTTGCCGATGGCCGTTTCCTGCGCCCCCGGCGATGTGGTCGAGTGCGAGATCGAGCGCATCGGCGTGCGGCGCAACCCGGTGCTGGCGCAACGGTCGCTCGGGGACGCGGTCGCCACGGCGGCGGGCTGAGGGGCCGCGGTGCGCCACGTCGACCAGCACAACCTCACGCCAGCGGTCGCGCAGAACTTCGAGCTGCAGCAGCCGCGCCAGCGCGCGCTGCTGGCGGGGATCGTGGAGGCCGCTGCACGCCTTCGTGGCGGAGCACCGCGTCAGCCACGACGAATGGCGCCTGGCACTCGATTTCCTGACCCGCTGCGCAGCGATCACCACGCCCTCACGCAACGAGTTTGTGCTGCTGTCGGACGTGCTCGGCGTCTCTTCGCTGGTCGACCTGATCAACCACCAAAGCGGCGCCACCGAGGGCAGCGTGCTCGGCCCCTTTCACAACACCGACTCGCTGCCGGCGGCCAACGGCGTCAACCTGGTGGCGGGCAACGCCCGCCCGGCACTGGTGGTCAAGGGACGCGTCTGTGCCGCCGACGGCCGGCCGGTGGCCGGCGCGGTGCTCGACATCTGGGCGGCCAATGCCGACGGTCTGTATCCCGAACAAGACCCGACCCAGGACCCGCACAACCTACGCTGCAAGCTGCAGGTCGGCGCCGACGGCGCTGACGGCGCTGACGGCAGTTACGCCTTCGCAACCGTGCGCCCGGGTCGCTACAGCGTGCTCGGGGACGGCCCGGTCGGCGACTTGCTGCGCGCTGCAGGCCGGACCTGCGTGCGCGCCGCGCACGCCCACATCATTGCGACGGCGCCGGGCTGCGAACCGGTCGTCACCGAACTGTTCTTCGAAGGCGGTGAGTATCTGCAGGACGACGCCGTGTTCGGCGTGCGCGAGTCGCTCGTGGCCCGCGTCGATCCCTGCGACGACCCGGCGCTGGCGCTTCCCTGCAGGATCAGCGCACCATTCGGGCTCGTCCGCTTCGACATCCGCCTGAAGGCCCGCGATGCCGCCTAGGCCCGCGCTGGACGGCGCCGCGCTCGCCAGCCTGTTCACCGACGCGCGCACGCACCACGGTTGGTTGCCCCTGCCGGTGACGGCAGAGCAACTGCAAGCGGTGTACGCACTGGCGTGCTGGGGCCCGACGTCGATGAATTCGCAGCCGATGCGCGTCAAGTTCATCAGCAACCCTGCCCGCAAAGAGGCACTGCTCGGCTGTCTGAACCCGGGCAACGTGGCGCAGACGCGGGCCGCCCCGGTCACCGCCGTGATCGGCCACGACCTGGACTTCGCGGCGCGCCGGCCGCAGTTGTTTGCGCACAAGGCCGGCGCCCGCGAGGGTTTCGACCGCGATCCCGAATGGGCCGCGGCGACCGCCGTGCGCAATGGGCCGCTTCAGGCCGCCTACCTCATGCTCGCGGCGCGCGCGCTGGGGCTGGACTGCGGGCCGATGTCGGGCTTCGATACGGCACGCGTCGATGCGCTGTTCTGGGCCGGGACGCGGGTGCGAACCAACTTCCTGTGCAACCTCGGCCACGGCGACCCGGCAGCGCTGCATGCGTGCGGGCCGCGGCTGGATTTCGACGCGGCTTCCGAGCTGCTGTGATCGGAGACACCACCATGACCATGACGTCGAGTCTGCGTTTGCGCCGCGCGCTGCTTGGCGCCGGGGCCGCTGCGGCCGCCGCAGCCAGCGTTGCTGCCTTGTCGCTGTTGCCCGCAACGGCAAACGCTGCCTGGCCGGCACAGCCGATCGTGTTCGTCGTGCCTTTCGCACCCGGGACCGCGACGGATGTGCTGGCGCGCACGATCGCCGAGCCGATGGCACGCCGGCTCGGCGCCACGATCGTGATCGAGAACCGGGTCGGCGCCAGTGCCTCGATCGGCGCGGCGGCGGTGGCCCGCGCCCGCAACGACGGCTACACGATCCTGCTCGGCTCCAGCACCACGCATGCCGCCAACGCGGCGCTGTTCAACAAGCTGAGCTACGACCCGATCGCCGACTTCGTGCCGATTGCGCTGCTCGGCGAGATCCCGCAGGTGATGGTCGTCGAGCCGTCGGTGCCGGCGCGCACGGTGGCCGAGTTCATCGCCCACGCCCGCGCCCAGCGCGGCCAGATCGGCTTCGCACAGGGTTCCAGCGGCAACCTGATCCCGGCCGCGATCCTCGACCGCCGGCTCGGCCTGGGGCTGACGATGGTCGCCTGCCGCAGCCCGCCGCCAGCGCTGGTCGACGTCATGGGCGGCCACGTGCCGATGATGTTTGCCGACATGCCGGTGAGCCTGCAGAACATCCGCGCCGGCAAAGTGCGCGCGCTGGCCGTGACGTCGTCCAAGCGCAGCGAGCAACTGCCCGATGTGCCGGTGCTGGCGGACACCTTGCCCGGTTTCGAACTCGCCAGCTGGATCGCGATGTGGGCACAGTAATGCAGGCCGCCCGTGGTGCGGGCGACGGGTAGCCCCACGATGATCGTCTTCAAGCCCAGCGGAAACGAGGTTCGTCTCCATTGGGCGATCGAGATGACGCGGGAGATGGCAACCTCTGGCAGGAACCCGATGCACCCGCCGGGTACCGATTCGCTTTAGTGGCTCGTGGCCCTGACGCCCAAAGGACGACCGTCGGACTGGTTTCCGAAGCTGGCGTGCTGACTACGGCCGCGCCCCGCGCCGTCTCACAGCCGCCCCATCAGCAGCAGCACGAGCACGATGAGGAACACCACACCCAGGCCACCGACTGGCGCGTAACCCCAGCTGCGGCTGTGGGGCCAGCTCGGGAACGCCCCAATCAGCAGCAGGACGAGAACGATGATGAGGATGGTTCCGAGACTCATGGCGAACTCCTGGGGGAAGTGGCGGTGTGCATCACTTCGGCGGTGCCGAGGCGGCAGGCGGCACGACGATCACGGTTGTGCTTCCGGTCCCGGTCTGGCCGGTGGCACCGGTGGCACCGGTGTTGCCGGTCGTGCCCGCATCCCCGGTGCTGCCAGTGCTGCCGGTGCTGCCTGTGTTTCCCGTGGCCCCAGTGGCGCCGGTCGCGCCGGCCGGCCCGGGTACAACCACCGTCGGCGCAGGGGGCGGCGGCGTTTCTGTCTTCTGGCAGGCTGTCAGGCCAGCAGCGGCGGCCAGCGACAGGATCATCAGCGAACGGTTCATGGAAAAGCTCCTCGTGTAGGGCACCTCGATCGGCAGCGGTTGCCGTTTACGGGTTCCCCGAACCCTAGCCTTCTGGCACGACCGTGTCTGTGCGCTAGCGAACAAGCCGCGCGGGACCACTCTCCGCCGGCCGCTGGCGCGCGAACTCGCGCCCTGGGGCACAACGGTGTGAATGCATCACATCGATCGCGTGACCTGTGCGGCTGCAGCATTGGCGCCGCCGCGCCACAGTAGCTACACGCCGATCGCGATGCGACCGGCCCCACCACCAAGGAGCAGCAGCATGGCACTCAGGCAATACCTTCTGGCCGAACACCTCAACAACCGGCCGGTGCCGCATCTCGAAGCCGTCTGGCAGGCCAGCGGCACGGACAACGACGCGTGGTACGGCGAGGCACCTGCCGCGGTGCAAGCGCCCGGCGACCGCGAGTCGCGCTTCTACGGCGCCGTGATGGCGGTCATGCTCGTAGTCTTGGCCTGGGCGGCCAGCGGCGGTGACGGTGACAGCGCTGCGTCGGCGCCGGCGCGGGCCGCCGGCGCAGTCGCCAGTGCGACGGCCGCGCAGACGTAAAGGCGTACCGCCGTACGGGCGCGCGAGGCCTGCATGCGGGCCTACCTCATGGTCGGATGGCCTTCATCGGGGCAAGCGAGCGCACGACACGGGCCTCCACTCGTTAGATTCACGCCGCATGCCGCAGCCACCGCACCCGCAGCCTTCGACCTTGGGTGATCTGCCGCCGGCGCGACGGTTGACGCTGCTGGATCAGCGCATCGAGAGCCAACTGGCGCTGATCGAGCTCGACGCCGCGGAAGTCCACGCGCGCGAGATGCTGGCGCTGGCGGCGCGTACCAAAGGCGCTGCCCACCTGGCCCAGGCGCTGAACGCCCTTTCGCTGGTGCAGAACCGGCAAGAGCGCAACGCCGAGGCCGCAGCGACGGCGCAGCGGGCCCTGGCGGCAGTAAAACGCAGCCGCCAGCCGCTGCTGGTCGCCACCAGTCTGCTGCGCTCGGCCACAGCCCAGCTGGCTCTGGAACCCGACCGCGCAGCGGCTGACGCCGAAGCCGCCGCCGCCCGTTTCGAAAGCCTGGGCGCCCCGGCCCTTCAAGGCCAGGCGCTGCGCGTGCTGGCCGCCGTGCGGTTGGCGCAGGCCGACACCCCTGAGCACCGCGCTATCGCCCAGCGCGCCGTGACCCTGCTGCACGAAAGCGGCGACAAGGCGCAAGAGGGCCGCGCGCGCATGACCTTGTCGGGCGGCCAGCCCGATCTGGCGCTGCGCCTGCGCGGCCTGAAGCGGGCGCTGCAGCTGGCCATCGAGGCCGGCGACCGCCAGGTGGAAGCCATGGCCCGCCACAACCTGGCGATGACCTACAACCTGCTGGGGCTGCACCGACGCGCGCTGCTTCTGGTGCAGCAGTCCATGGCCTTGCGAGAACGTAGCATCCCGCCGGCGGCGCGGCTGAACAGTGGCGTGATTTGCGCGCACCTGCAGGCCAGCCTGGGCGACCGCCAGGCTCACGAGCAAAGCATGGCAGGCGTCGAAGCCGCGTGGCAGCGGCTGGCGCCCGATGAGCCTCTGCGGCAGCGGCTCAGAGGCTATGTCGACGTCGGGCACCTCAGAGTCGAACCTTGGCTCGATCCCGCAACAGCCGCGCGCCGCTGGCAGAAGGTGTTGCCACAGTTCAAGGAACCCTGGGTTCGACTGTTGGTTCTGGCCCTGGTTGCACGCGCCGAACTGCGTTGTGGCCGGCCGCGCCGGGCTTTGCGCCGCAGCGCCGAGGCCGTGCTGCTACTTCGCCAGCGCCACGGCCGGCCCGGCGGCGGCGGCGAATCCGACGCCCATGTCGTGTGGCAGCACAGCCGCGCGCTCGCCGCCAATGGCCGCAACGCGGCGGCCCTGGCCGAAGCCGAAGCGGCCTACGGCCTGCTCGCCGCCAGCATCGCCACGCTCAGCGACGAAGGTCTGCGTCGCAGCGTGCTGCACGCGCCGACCTCGCACGCCGAATTGGTGACGCAGTGGCTGAGCCAGGCGCGACAGCAGGGCCTGCCGCGCGAGCGCTACACGGCGCACTTGAAAGGCAAGGCCGAGTTGCACGAGAGCGTCGAACGCCTGGTCGACACCGGCCTGCGCCTGAACGCGCTGGCCACCGCAGCCGAGCTGCCGGGGTTCCTGCTCGACGAGGTGGCCGAACTGCTGGGCGCGCGGCGCGTGCTGGTGGTGCTGGACGGCGACAACGGCGAACAGGTCGCCGGCGCCCACCTGCCGGCCGGCGAAACGGCGGGGGCACTGCACGATGCCATCGTCCCCTGGCTGGCGCAGGCTCGCCAAGAGCGCAGTGCCAGGGTGCGCCACGGCCCCGAGGGCGCCGACGAACTCGACCAGCGCAGTTGCCTGGTCGCGCCGCTGCTTTTCAAGCAGCAGCTGCTCGGCTTCCTCTACGCCGATCTCGACGGCCTGTTCGGCCGCTTCCACGACAGCGATCGCGATCTGCTTGCGGCGCTGGCCGCACAGGCCGCCGTGGCGCTGACCAACCTGCGCACGCAGGAAGGGCTGGAACACACCGTGGCCGAGCGCACGGCTGCGCTGGAGCAGCGCGCCGCCGAGCTGGCGATCATCAATGCGGTGCAGCAGGCGCTGGCCGGCGAGCTGTCGATGCAAGGTGTGTACGACGCGGTGGGCGACAAGCTCAGTGAGGTGTTCACCCAGGCGGATGTCGGCATCCGCATCTTCGACACCACCAACAACCGCGTCCACTTCCCGTACTTCTGCGAAGACGGCCAGCGACTCATAGTCGCGCCCACGACGCTGGACGTGGGTATATCGGCCCGCGTGCGGCGCACCAGCAAGACGTTCGTGGTCAACACGTCTAAGGACGATCTGGCCGAGCCCGATGGCAGCGTTTATGTCATTCCCGGCACGCGGGCAGAGAAGTCCGGCATCTTCGTGCCCTTGCTGGCGGGCGGCAAGGCGATCGGCCTAATCCACCTGCTGGACATGCAGCGCGAGCGCGCTTTCGCCGAAGCCGACGTGCGCCTGCTCGAAACCCTGGCCGCGAGCATGAGCGTGGCGATGGAGAACGCGCGCCTCTTCAACGAAACCCAGCGCCTGCTCAAGGAAACCGAAGCCCGCAACGCTGAGCTGGCGGTCATCAACAGCATCCAGCAGGCTGTCGGCGCTGCGCTCGATTTCCAGGCGATCGTGGATGCGGTGGGCGATACCTTGCGCGAAGTGTTCAACACCGGGGACCTCACCGTCCGCTGGTGGGACGAGCTGACCAACATTGCCCACGAGCTCTACGTTTACGAGCATGGCGTGCGTCTGCATCCGCCGGCCGTCACGCCGCCCCCGGGGGGGATGACGGAGCGCTTTCGCAGCGGTCTGGACGTCGTCAACTTCGGCTCGGTGGCAGAACAACGGGCCGCCGGATTCCCGATCAGCCAAGGGACCGACCGTGCCCGCAGCACCGTTGCGGTACCGATGCGGACAGCTGGGCGACTGCTCGGCCTGGTGATGCTGGAAGACCACGGGCGTGACCATGCGTTTGACAAGAGCGCCGTGCGGTTACTGCAAACCATCGCTTCCAGCATGGCCGTGGCGCTGCTCAACGCCAAGAGCTTCGAGGCCGAACGCCAGCGCGCGGCCGAGCTGGCCGTCATCAACGCCGTGCAGCAGGCGTTGGCCGGCGAGCTGTCGATGCAAGGCGTGTACGACGCGGTGGGCGACAAGCTGCGCGAGGTGTTTCCGGCCGCGAACGTCGAAATCCGATCGTTCGACGCCGAAGCCAACTTGTTGCATTTCCCCTACCGCTACATCGACGGCGAGTACACGCAAGTGCCTCCGCTTACACCTGCCGGCTTTGGTGCCGAGGTGATCCGGACCGGCAAGACGCTGCTCGTCAACGAGGCGATGCAAGAGGTCGCCGCCCGCCTGGGCAACGCTGGCACCGTGGTCGCCGATGGTCGCTCACCCAAATCGCAGTTGATGGTGCCGCTGGCGGTAGGCGGGCAGGTGCGGGGCATGCTCACATTGCACGACGAGCAGCGCGAACACGCCTTCAGCGAATCCGACGTGCGGCTGCTCGAAACCTTGGCCGGAAGCATGAGCGTGGCGCTCGAAAACGCGCGGCTTTTCGACGAGACCCAGCGCCTGCTGAATGAAACCGAGGCCCGCAACGCCGAACTGGCCGTCATCACTAGCGTGCAACAGGCGGTGAGCGCGGCGCTGGACTTCCAGGCCATCGTCGATGTGGTCGGCGACAAGCTGCGCGAGGTCTTCGCTACTGGCGACATGTCGATCTGGTGGCAGGACGAGCCAGGCGGCGTTTCCCGCACGCTTTACTGCTACGAACACGGGCAGCCTGGTGTGCCGCAGTCCTTCACGCCAAGCCCCGGCAGCGTTCCCGATCGCTTGCTGCGCGAGCGGAAGACGCTGCTGACGCACAGCCAGGAAGAACAGCTGGCGATCGGTGCGCCGGTTGCGAAGGATACCGACCGCGCCCGCAGCATCGTCGGCGTGCCGATGACCAGCGGCGAGCGGACATGGGGTGCCGTGTTCCTCGAGAACCACGAGCGCGACCACGCCTTCGATGCCGCGCTGGTGCGACTGCTGGAAACGGTGACCGCCAGCATGGCGGTGGCGTTGCTCAACGCCAAGAGCTTTGAGGCCGAGCGCCAGCGCGCGGCCGAGCTGGCGATCATTAGCGCCGTGCAGCAGGGGCTGGCCCGCGAGCTGTCGATGCAGGGCATATACGACGCCGTGGGTGACAAGCTGCGCGACGTGTTTCCGCGCAGGAACATTGCCATTCGCATCCGCGATCTGCTGCACCAGCGTGAGTTGCTGCCCTACTCGTACTACGCGGGCAAACGTCGAAGGACGGAGCCGATCGCGCTCAACGAGCATGGCTTCGGGCACCAGGTCTACGGGTCGGCACAGACGCTTCTGGTCAATGACCGCTACCGCGATCGGGCCGAACAGGCGGGCTCGCGCTTGAACCTGCCGAGCGACATGCTGCCGAAGTCGACGCTGCTGGTGCCGCTCATCGTCGCCGGGCAGGTGCGTGGCATCGTGCAGTTGGGTGACATGGATCGCGAGCAGGCTTTCAGCGATTCTGACGTCCGCCTGCTCGAAACCCTGGCTGCCAGCATGAGCGTGGCGATGGAAAACGCGCGGCTTTTCGACGAGACCCAGCGGCTGCTGAAGGAGACCGAAGCGCGCAATGCCGAGCTGGCGGTCGTCAACAGCGTGCAGCAAGGCATCGCCGGCTCTCTCGACTACCTGGGCATCGTGGAACTGGTGGGCGAGAAGTTGCGCTCGGTGTTCGGCAGCGACGATCTCGGCATCATCGGCTGGGATGAAGGCGCTCAGGAGATCGTCAACCTCTATGCCCTCGAGCACGGCGTGCGGCTGCCGGTCACGCGCCACAAGGTCGTGCCCGGCGACTTCCTCCACAAGAGTATCCAAGCGCCGAGGGTCTTCCTTTTGAACTCGGTCGAGGAGCAAGCCCGGGAAGGCGTTTCGGTCTTGACAGGGACCGACCGCGCGCGCTCGATCCTCAGCGCGCCGATGATGGCCGGCGACCGCCTGCTCGGCTATGTGGGGGTCGAGAACCACGAGCGCGACAACGCCTTCAGCGAAGCCGACGTGCGGCTGCTCACGACCGTAGCATCGTCGATGTCGATGGCGCTGGAGAACGCCCGCCTGTTCGGCGAAACGCAGCGCAACGCGCGCGAGTCGGCCGCGCTGGCCGACGTCGGCCGCGAGCTGTCGTCGTCGCTGGAGCTGACGGCCGTGATGGACGGCATTGCCCGCCACGCCAAGGACTTGCTGGTGGCCGGCAACAGCGCGATCTTCCTGCCGCAGCCGGGCGGCAGCTACCGCGCCACCGTGGCCCTGGGTGAACTGGCCGAGACACTGAAGGCCACGGTCATCGAACCCGGCAAGGGAATCATCGGTCACCTGCTGCAAAGCGGCCAACCCGAACTCGTCAACGACACCGCCAACGACCCACGCGCGATTCAGATTTCCGGCACCGATCGCCGCGCCAACGAACGCCTGATGGTGGTGCCGCTGCTGCAGGGCGATGTCGTTCAAGGCGCGATGGCGGTATGGCGCAGCGGTGGCGAGTCGTTTGTCGGGGCCGACCTCGAATTTCTCGTCGGCTTGTCGCTGCAGGCCAGCGTGGCGTTGCAAAACGCCAGATTGTTCGTTGAAGCCCAGGATGCGAAGGCCGCCGCCGAAGCCGCAAACGTGGCCAAGAGCAGCTTCCTGGCCACCATGAGCCACGAGATCCGCACGCCGATGAACGCCGTCATCGGCATGAGCGGCCTGTTGCTGGACACGCCGCTGAACGACGAACAACGCGACTTCGCCGGCACCATCCGCGACAGCGGGGACGCGCTGCTGACGATCATCAACGACATCCTCGATTTCTCGAAGATCGAGGCCGGGCGGATGGACGTGGAAGCGCAAGCCTTCGACTTGCGCGATTGCGTCGAGTCGGCGCTGGACCTGATCGCGGCGCGCGCGGCCGAGAAGCATCTGGACATCGCCTACGTCTTCGAAGGCGAGGTGCCGGCCGCGATCAAGGGCGACGTGACGCGGCTGCGGCAAGTGTTGCTGAACCTGCTCAGTAACGCGGTCAAGTTCACCGAACGCGGCGAGGTGGTGCTGACGCTCAGCGTCGAAGGCGACGAGCAGACCGAAGGCGGCAGCGTGTTGCACGTGTCTGTGCGCGACACCGGCATCGGCTTGAGCCAAGCCGGCATCGCCAAACTCTTCCAGAGCTTCAGCCAGGCCGACAGCTCCACCACGCGCAAGTACGGCGGCACCGGCCTGGGCCTGGCCATCAGCAAGCGGCTGGCCGAGCTGATGGGCGGCACGATGTGGGTCGAGAGCCCCGGGCCGGGGCAAGGCTCGACCTTTCGATTCACGATGGCTGCACCGGCTGCTGAGCTGCCGGCGACCGCGCACCGCAGTTTTGTCGGCGAACAAGCAGGCCTGAAGGGCAGGCGCGTGCTGGTGGTCGATGACAACGCCACCAACCGCAAGGTGCTGAGCCTGCAATGCGCCAAGTGGGGCATGCCGCCGCGCGACACCGATTCGCCGTTGCAGGCTGTCCGCTGGGTCGAAGATGGCGAGGATTTCGACGTCGCGATCGTGGATATGCACATGCCGCAGATGGACGGCCTGACCCTGGCCGCGCGGCTGCGTGCCGCGGCACCGGCACTGCCGCTGGTGCTGTTCAGCAGCCTCGGCCGGCGCGAGGCGGGTGACGTGGACGGCCTGTTCGCCGCGTACCTGGCCAAGCCGCTGCGCCAGAGCCAGCTCTTCGACACGCTGGTGACGCTGCTGGCTGCCGACGATGCAACGCGCGACAAGCCGGCTGTGGCACCTGCCAAACCCACGCTGGACCCCGGCATGGCCGCACGCCACCCGCTGCGGATTCTTCTGGCCGAAGACAACGTCGTGAACCAGAAGCTGGCGCTGCGCCTGTTGTCGCAGATGGGCTATCGCGCGGATCTGGCGAGCAACGGCGTCGAAGCCATCGAAAGCATTGCGCGCCAGACCTACGACGTGGTGCTGATGGACGTGCAGATGCCGGAAATGGACGGCCTGGAAGCCACCCGCCGCATCACCGCCCAATGGCGCGCACAGGACAGACCGCGCATCGTCGCCATGACCGCCAACGCGATGCAGGGCGACCGCGAAGCGTGCCTGGCCGCCGGCATGGACGACTACGTGGTCAAGCCGATCCGTGTCGATGCGCTGGTCGCTGCGCTGCTGAGCGCGAATGCCCGGAGCGTGCCGTGAGCGGCGGCTGCCGCTGCGCCAACGGGTGCTACAGCAGCAGCAGGTGCTTGGCCGTGGCGCCGGCCACGGTGGTGCGGGCCACGCCGTGGTCCAGCGTGGTCAAGCAGCCGCCGTGCGCCACGGCCAGCGTCAACAAGTACACGTCGGTGATCTGCTGGTGACCCAGCACCCGCGGCCAGACCACCAGGCCGGGTGTGCGCAGGGACACGTCGTCGGGCCAGAACTCGTGGTCAAGCTCGGCGCAGATGTCGGCCAGCTTGGTGGCGACAGTCTCGAAGCCGACCGGCCCCAGCTTGCTGTAGGCCGGCAGATTGAGCACGCGGATGACGCCGTTTTCCACCAGCGCGCAGGTCGCGATCTTCATCCGGCGGCGCTCGACGAAGGCCAGGGCCTGGGCGTGGAAGACATGGGCCTCGTCCAGCAACGCCACCCAGACGTTGACGTCCAGCAGGTGGCGCACCCTTCAGATGCCTTCTTGTTCGAGCATGGCGCGGACATGCTCGGAGGTGACGGCTTCATCGCGCGCCGGCAGCAGCGCAAAGCGCGACTTCGGCCGTGCGCGCAACGCAGGCGCGCGGCTTTCGGCCTGGATGCCATTGCGCGCCAAGCGCGACACGGCTTCGCCGATGGAGATGCGTTCGCGACGCGCGTGCGCACGCACGAAGGCGAGCACGTCGTCATCCAGAGCCAGGGTAGTCCGCATTGCAGTACGATAGCATCAAGTCATCAAAACAGCATCAAAGCTGTTAATCACGCGATGCGCCGTTTCAGCGCCCGCCTTCGAAACTGCTGCGCAATGGACGACGACGACCACAACACCCAGCCGATCCCGATCAACGATCTGGTCGAGGCGTCGGCGCTGTGCGTCATACACGATGCAGCCTGAGGCCGTGCCGCCGACCGACTGGCAGACGCTGCAACAGCGCGCCGAAGCGGCGCTGGCCGATGCCGACATCGCGGCGGCCGAAGCTGCGTTGGGCGCTTGCCTGGCCGCCGTGCCGTCGCGCGGCGCGCTGCGCCCGCGGCTCGAGGCGGCCATCACCGCATCGCGTGTGCATGCCGCCGCCGGCCGGCTGGACGAGGCGATGGCGCATGCGCAGCAGGCGCTGGCCTGGACCACGCGCCGCGCGGCCACGCCCGAGCACGCCAGCGCGCTGCTGAACGTGGCCGAGATGCAGATGCGGCAGCGCCGCTTCGCGGAGGCGCTGGCCACGGCGCAACGTGCCGCGGCGGCTGCCGAAAAGCTGGCCGACGACAGGCTGAAGGGCCGCGCGCTGTGGGCGCAGGCGGCGGTGCTGTCGCCGCTCGGCCGGCCGAGCGAACGCACCGCGTTGGCTGAACGCGCGCTGGTCCTGGCGCGCCAGCAGGGCGACCGCATCGGCGAGGCGCTGTGCCTGAACATCCTCTACCGCGACCATGTTGACCTGGCGCAGCGCCTGCGCGGGCTGAACCAGGCGCTGGCCGCCGTTCTCGCCGCGGGCCACCGGCTGGCGCAGGTGCCGGTGCTGGTGAACCTGTCGCTGGCCTACCGCGCGGTCGGCCTGGTGCGGCGCTCGTCGCGCATGGGCGAACGCGCGCTGGCGATCCGCCACGTCACCGGCGACCGTCTCGGCCAGGTCAACATCGTCAACGTGCTGCGCGCCAACGCCACCCGGCTGGGCGACTTCGAAGCCGGCGCGCGTTGGCGGGCGCTGCTCGAAGAGCTGCTGGTCGGCCTGAACGACCCCTTGTTCGACGACGGTGCGCATTGGGAAGACGGCATGGTGCTGTTGGCCCACGGCGACGCGGCCGGCGCGCTGCCGCACATTCGGGCGGCGGTGGCCCACTTCGCACCGTTGCCGGCGGCGCAGCCCTTTCTGCCGGTGATGTACACGCAACTTTCGGCCGCGCTGCTGACGCTCGGCCACCCGCAGGAGGCATTGCAAGCCACGCTGCGTGCGACCGCGGTTCACGACGAGCGCGGCGGTGTAGACCTGGGCGACGGCGCATCGACGGCGTGGATGGTCTGGCACCAGAGCCTGGCGCAACGCGCCAATGGCCACATCGCCGAAGCCGACTCGGCCTTCGCGAAGGCCTATGCCCAGCTCATTGCCAGCCTGCACAGCCTGGGCGATGCCGGCCTGCGGCGCAGCGTGCTGCACCGCATGCCCGGCCACCGCGCGCTGCTCGCGGCGTGGCTGGCGAAGGGCCGTGCGCGGGGTGTACCCGACGAAGAACTGGCCACCCACCTGGTCGGCGACAGCGACCACTTCGAGCCCTTCGCGCGGCTGGCCGATGCCGGCCTGCGCATGAATGAGCTGCGCGGCGCCGCCGAGCTGCATGACTTCGTCGTCGACGAGACGACCGAGGTGCTGGGTGCCGAGCGCGTGCTGTTGTTGCTGCTCGACGAGGGCGACGCTGCGCCAGACGCCGCGCCGCGCATCGCCGCCGCCGAACTGCCGGCCGGCGAGGACCGGGCCGCACTGCTGCACGCCATCGGCCCCTGGCTGGCCGAGGCCCGCCACACGCGGCGCGCGGTGCTGCGCCACGGTCCCGAGGGCGCACCCACGCTGGACCAGCGCAGTTGCGTGGTCGCGCCACTGGTGGCACAGCAGCGACTGCTCGGTTTTCTGTACGCCGACATCGAAGGCCTGTTCGGCCGCTTCGACGAGCGCGACCGCGACATGCTGACCATGCTGGCCGCGCAGGCCGCGGTGGCGCAGTCCAACCTGCGCTTCACCGACGCGCTGGAGCGGCAGGTCGACGAGCGCACGGCCATGCTGGACAAGCGGGTGCGCGAGCTCGAGGTCATCAACAACATGCAGCAGGCCCTGGCCGGCAAGCTCGACGTGGCCGGCATGGTCGAGACGACGGGCGAGGAACTGCGCGCGCTGTTCCCGCGGGCGATGGTCGGTGTGCGCGTGCTCGACGCAAGTGGCGGGCTGCTGCACCACCCGTATTTCAGCGTGCAGGGCGAACGCTTCTCGCCGCCGCCGGCACCGCCCCCGGCCTTCATGGCCGAGGTGCTGCGCAGCGGCCGCACGCAGCGCCTCGACGGCGGCACGACGCGGTCGGCGCTGCTGGTGCCGGTGTTCGTGGCCGGCCGCGTGCATGGCCTGCTGACGCTGTTCGACGACGAGCGCGAGCAGGCCTTCGGATCGTCTGACGAACGGCTGCTCGAGACGCTGGCCGCCAGCCTGGGCCTGGCGCTGGAGAACGCGCAGCTGTTCGGTGAAGCGCAGGCCGCGCGCGAGCTGGCCGAAGGCGCCAAGCGCCTGGCCGAAGCCGCCAACGAAGCCAAGAGCGCTTTCCTGGCTACCATGAGCCACGAGATCCGCACCCCGATGAACGCCGTCATCGGGATGAGCGGGCTGCTGCTGGACACGCCGCTCAACGCCGAGCAGCGCGACTTCGCAGCGACCATCCGCGACAGCGGTGATTCGCTGCTGACCATCATCAACGACATCCTCGATTTCTCGAAGATCGAAGCCGGCCGGATGGACATCGAGCGGCAGCCGTTCGACCTGCGCGATTGCGTCGAGTCGGCGCTGGACCTGATCGCCGCGCGGGCGGCCGAGAAGCATCTGGACATCGCCTACCAGTTCATCGAAGGAAGCGATGGCGAGGTGCCAACGGCGGTGCTGGGCGACGTGACGCGGCTGCGCCAGATCCTGCTCAACCTGCTCGGCAACGCCGTCAAGTTCACCGAGCACGGCGAGGTCGTGCTGAGCGTGCGGGCCGAGGGCGACACGCTGGCCTTCACGGTGCGCGACACCGGCATCGGCCTGAGCGAAGACGGCATGTCGCGGCTTTTCCAGAAATTCAGCCAGGCCGACAGCAGCACCACGCGCAAGTACGGCGGCACCGGCCTGGGGCTGGCGATCAGCAAGTTGCTGGCCGAGCTGATGGGCGGCAGCATGCATGCGCACAGCGTCGGCCCGGGGCAGGGCAGCAGCTTCCATTTCAGCATCCGCGCGCCGCTGGCCGTGCTGCCGCTCGGCGGCAAGCGCGACCTCATCGGCGAGCAGCCGGCGCTCAAAGGCAAACGCATCCTGGTCGTCGACGACAACGCCACCAACCGCCGCATCCTGGCCTTGCAGACCGCGAAGTGGGGCATGGCCGCGCTGGCCTGTGAAGATGGCACCCAGGCGCTGGCGCGGCTGCAAGCCGAGGCCTTCGACCTCGCCATCCTGGACATGCACATGCCCGGCATGGACGGCGCCGAACTGGCGCAGCGCATCCGCGCCGCGGGCCACACGCTGCCGCTGGTGCTGTTCAGCTCGCTCGGCCGGCGCGGACCGCACGACAGCCTGTTCGCCGCAACGCTGGCCAAGCCGTTGCGACAGGGCCAGCTGTGCGACATCCTGGCCATGCTGCTGGCGCGCGACGCACCACGCCAGGTGCCCGCGCCAGCCGCCGCCGCCCTGACCATCGACCCGACGCTGGCCGAGCGCCACCCGCTGCGCGTCCTGCTGGCCGAGGACAACGTGGTCAACCAGAAGCTGGCGCTGCGCCTGTTGCAACGCATGGGCTACCGCGCCGACATCGCCGGCAACGGCATCGAGGCCATCGAGTGCATCGAACGCCAGCCCTACGACCTGGTGTTGATGGATGTGCAGATGCCGGAGATGGACGGTCTGGAAGCCAGCCGGCGCATCACCGCGCGCTGGCCGGCCTGGCAGCGCCCGCGTATCGTCGCCATGACCGCCAACGCCATGCAGGGCGACCGCGAACAATGCCTGGCCGCCGGGATGGACGACTACCTGACCAAACCGATCCGCGTCGAGCAACTTGTGGGCGCGCTGCGCCTGACGACACCGAGGACCACGGCTTGACCGACGACCACCGCATCGACCGCGCCGCCTTCGCCGAGCTGCAAGACAACGCCGGCGAGGACTTTGTCGCCGAGCTGGTCGGGACCTTTGCCGAAGAGGCACCGGCCCTGCTGAGCGAGTTGCGCGCCGCGCTGGCGTTGGGCCACGCCGAACGCTTCCGCCGTGCCGCGCACTCGCTCAAGAGCAACAGCAACACCTTCGGCGTGCGCAGCCTGGCCGAGCTGGCGCGCACGCTGGAGTTGGGCGGTTTGCCGGCCGACAGCGCGCCACTCGACGTGCTGGACGCCGAGTTCGCGGCCTCGCTGGCGGCGCTGCAAAGACTCGCGCACGAGGGCAGCGGTGGCTGAGCGCGGCGCGCGGCTGCTGGTGGCGGACGACAACAAGGTCAACCGCCTCCTGCTCGGCCGCACGCTGGAGCTGCACGGCCACCGAATCGCCAGTGTCGAGAACGGCCGCAAGGCGCTGGAGATGCTGCAACAGGCGCAGGCGTCCGGCCAGCCTTTCGACCTGCTGCTGCTGGACCTGGAGATGCCCGAGCTCGACGGCTTCGGCGTGCTGCAAGCGCTGGCCGCGGATGTGTCGCTGCGCGACCTGCCGGTGATCGTCACCAGTTCGCTCGAAGGCGTGGCGCAGGTCGCGCGCTGCATCGAGCTGGGTGCCGACGACTACCTGCACAAACCCGTCAACCCGGTGCTGCTGAAAGCGCGCGTCGGCTCCAGCCTGGAGAAGAAGCGCCTGCGCGACCAGCAGAAGGACATGGTGCGCCGCTTCGCCACCGCCGAGGTCGCCCAGGACCTGCAGCAAAGCGGCTTCGCGCTCGGCGGCCGTCGCATCACGGGCACGGTGATGTTCAGCGACATCCGCGGCTTCACGGCGTTGGTCGAACGGCAGTCGCCCGAAGACACGATCGAGCTGCTGAACACCTACTACACGCTGATGTTCGAGGCCATCAGCGGGCAGGGCGGGGTCGTCAACCAGATGGTCGGTGATGGGCTGATGGCGATCTTCGGCGCGCCGTTGCCGCTGGCCGACCATGCTGCCGCGGCGGCACGAGCCGCGCTCGAGATGCAGGAGATGGTGGCGCTGCTGAACGCCGAGCGCGTGGCCGAAGGCAAGGTGGCCATCGCCATCGGCATCGGCATCGCCAGTGGCGAGATGGTCGCGGGCTACACGGGCACGCAGCACCGGGCGACCTACACCTGTGTCGGCGACACCGTCAACCTGGCGGCGCGGCTCGAAGCGCACACCAAGGCGGCCGGCAAGCCGGTGCTGCTGGATGGCGCGGCACGGGCCGGGCTCGGTGCTGCGTTCGAGCTCGAAGCACTTGGCGCGACTGTCGTGGCCGGCAAGCGCGAACCGGTGGAGGTCTGGGCCCTGTCGACCGGCGCCCCCTGCTGAGCGGTGTGTCACCACACGGCCGCCTACAGCGTGCGTTTGCGCTGTCCTACAGCCGGTTCCCCATGCCCAGGAGGATCCTTCATGTCGCGGTCCGGCCGGTTCCCGGCGGTCCGCGAGACGACAACCTCTTCACTTCAGGCGCAACCCACCATGAACTTCCTCGTTTGGCTCGTTATCGGCGGTCTGATCGGCTGGGGTGCCAGCATGGTCATGAAGACGGACGCGCAGCAAGGCGTGATCCTCAACGTCGTGGTCGGCATCGTTGGCGCGATGCTCGGTGGCTGGCTGCTCTCGCCGCTGGTCGGGGTGGGCACCATCAACCAGAATGCACTCAGCATCCCCGCGATGCTGGTCTCGCTGGTCGGCGCCGTCATCCTGCTGGCGATCGTCAATCTGTTCAATCGCGGCCGCGCCCGCTGAACGACCGCAGCCCTCGCCACGGAGCCATGCCAGTACGGCATGGCTCTTTTCATTTGGAGCCCGCATGAACAGCCTCGATGCGCCGGAGCCGTCACCGCTACCGCAGCGGCTCCTCGCGGTGGCCATCGTGGTGGTGGCGCTGTACTTCGGCCGCGATCTGCTGATCCCGCTGGCGTTGGCGATGTTGCTGGCCTTCGTGCTGGCGCCGTTGACCGTTCGCATCCGGCGGCTGGGCGTGCCGCGCGGGGTGGCCGTGACGGCGGTGGTGGCGGTCACGCTGGGCGCCATCGTCGCGTTGAGCGTGTTCATGGCCGGCCAGATTCGCCTGCTTGGCAAGGAGTTGCCGACTTATCAGAACAACATCGCGGAAAAGTTCGACAGGCTGCGTGTTCAACTGCGCGCACCTGGTGTCTTCACCGAGGCCAGCCGGGTCATCGACGCCGTCGAGTCCGAGATCGCCCAGACGCAGGGCGAGTTCGAGAGCCGGCCCCCGGCCGCAGCGGCCCGGCGGCCGTCGCGGGTGGAAATGGTCCCGACACCGCCCGGGGCCTACGAGCGCGTGGCCAGCTGGCTGGAGCGGATCGGCCCGCCGGCTGCGATTTTTGCGACGACCTTGATCTATCTGGTCCTGGTGCTGCTGAACCCTGACGACTTGCGCGATCGCCTGGTCCGATTGCTGGGCGACAGCGTGCTCCGTACCACCGACGCGCTCAACGACGCTGGCCAGCGCGTCAGCCGCTATCTGACGATGCAGTTGGTCGTCAACCTCTTGTACGCGGTGCCGATGGCCGCCGGGCTGTGGCTGATCGGCGTCCCGGGCGCGCTGCTGTGGGGCTTGCTGTCGGCGGTGCTGCGTTTCATCCCTTATGTCGGGTCGCTGGTGGGTGCGGTGTTCCCGCTGCTGCTGGCATTCGCGGTCGACCCCGGCTGGTCGATGGTCGGTTGGACGCTGGCCCTGATCGTGGTGTTGGAACTGATCAGCAACAACTTCGTGGAACCCTGGCTCTACGGCACCAGCACCGGGCTGTCGGCGATCTCGCTGATCGTCGCCGCGACGTTCTGGACGGCGCTGTGGGGCCCGCTCGGCCTGGTGCTGTCGACACCCCTGACGGTGTGTTTGTTGGTCATCGGCCGGCACCTGCCGCAGCTGGCTTTTCTGGACGTGATGCTGGGCAGCCGGCCGGCACTCGAGCTCCCCAACCGGATGTACCAGCGGCTGTTGGCTGGCAGCAGTGCCGATGCCATCGAAATGGCCGAGGAATCGGTGGCGACGTCGAGCCCGCGCCAGTTCTACGAGGACGTCGGCATCCCGGTCCTGCGCATGGCCTCGTTAGACCACCACTCCAGCGAGGCCTCGGCAGAGCACCGCCACCGCATCGTCAGCGGCATGTCAGCGTTGATCGAGGAGCTGCGCTCCCGCCACGCCGCCGAGCGGCCGCAGGCGCATCTGGAGACGCTGTGCATCGGCGGCCGTTGGACCGTGGACACGCTCGGCGCCGGCATGGCCGCCCACGCCCTGGCGCTTGACGGCGTGGCCGCAGCGGTCGCCCCGGTGGCCGCCGGCGCCGTTACCGCGGAGTTGATCGCCTCGCTCGGCGCCAACGGCGCGAAGGTCTTCGTGCTGTCGTACTGCAGCCCGCAGCCGCACGAGCACGCGCAGTACTTCAGCCGCCGGCTCAAGCGGCGCTGGCCGCAGTCGAAGGTGGTGCTGGCGCTGTGGAACGTCGAGGGTGCCGAACTGGCCGCACTGCCGCTGGCCGAGTGGGGCGTGGATGCGGCGGTCGGCTCAATCAACACCCTGGTCGCAGAAGTCGCTTCGCGGCTGGACCGCGTCGACGTGATGGGCTGGACCCCAGCGCCGGTCGGCGCTGATGACGCCGAGCGGGTGCGCGCGCTGCGCGAGAGCGGCGTGCTCGACGAGGCTTTGCGCGGTACGTTCGACAGTGCCGCCCTGCGCGCTGCCGACATCTTCGACGTGCCGATGGCGATGATCACGCTGCTCGACGAGCAGTGGCAATACACCCACGGCGACTCGGCCAAGGCCGGCCGCCCGGCGCAAGGCGCGCCGGAACGCGGGCTGGCGCGCAGTGCCTCGCTGTGCGGCCATGTGGTGGCCGACGGTGCAGTGATGGTGGTGCCGGACGTGCAGCGCGACCCGCGCTTCGCCGGCAACCCTGCGCTGGCCGAGAACGCGATCCGCTTCTATGCGGGCGCGCCGCTGCGTGACGCGCAAGGCCACATCCTGGGCACGCTGTGCCTGCTGGATACCCAGCCGCGCACGATGAGTCAGCGCGACGCGAAGCTCCTGGAATCGCTGGCCGACGAGGTGATGGCGCCGCTGCGCCACTCCACCCGGCCGGCTGCGCTGACGGTCAGCTAACCAGGCCCGGCGGCGGCGGCCTGAATACCAGCATGGCCGCGGCCAGGTCTTCCAGCGCGGTGCCGACGGACTTGAAGACCGTGCGCTCGCCCGCCGACCGGCGACCGCCGGCCTGGCCGCGCGACAGTGCCTGGAGCGTGCCGCGCAGCGTCGTCGGGTCGAACACGCCGCTGGCGATCGGCGTCAGCAGATCGCCGCTCTTGGCCAGCGCTTCCTCGGTGTCGACGTAGACGGCGGCGGGTGCGGCAAAGCAGGCCTCGTCGGCTTCGCGCATCTGCGGCGTGAAGCTGCCGATCAGGTCGAGGTGGCTGCCTTCGCGCAGCCAGCGGCCCTCGATCAGCGGGGTGGGGGACAGCGTGGCGCAGCTGACGATGTCGGCGCTGCGGGCGGCGGCTTCGAGGTCGGTGGCCGCAGCGGCGTCGAAACCCTCTCGGTGCCAATCGGCGGCCAGTGCCGTAGCGCTACCCGCTGAACGCGCCCAGACCGTCACGCGTTCGATGGCGCGCACTTCGCGGTAGGCGTGCGGCAGCAGCCGCGCGACGCGGCCGGCCCCGACGACGAGCAGGTGCGTTGCATCGTCACGCGCCAGGTAGGACGCGGCGAGCGCCGACGCCGCCGCGGTCCGCCGCGCGGTGATCTGGTCGCCATCGATCAGCGCCAGCGGCGTACCCGTTCGAGCGTCGTGCAGCAGATAGCTGGCGTGCAGGCCCGGCAGTCCGCGTGCCGCGTTGCCGGGCGCGACGTTGACGATCTTGATGCCATAGAACGCGCCGTCGATCCACGCCGGCATCAGCAGCGAGGTGATCGCCTTGGCGCCCGGCACCGGCAGCACGTGGACATGACGCGCGGGCACGGTGCAGCCTTGCGCGAAGCACTCGCGCAGCGCGGCGATCAGCCGGTCGAAGGGCAGCGCTGACTGCGTCTCGGCAGCATCGAAGACTTTCATGGCGCGGGCCGCGCCGGCACGTTCCACTGGATGAAAGCCTCGGGCGGCAGGCGTTCGAGGTCAGGCACCGTCGCGTCGGCCGCGGGGTAGCCCACCGGCATCACCAGCACGGCTTTCTCGTGGTTGCCACGGTGCAACCGCTCGCGCAGAAAGCCCATCGGGTTGGGTGTGTGGGTCAGCGTCACCAGCCCCATTCGGTGCACGGCGGCGATGAACAGCCCCGCGGCAATGCCCACGCTTTCGTCGACGTAGTAGTGCTTGCGCCGCGAGCCGTCAGGCTCCACGCCGTACTTCTCGGCAAACAGCACCACGATCCACGGTGCGTCGGTCATGTGATGCTTGACGTGGTCGGTGCCCAGCGGGTGCAACGCTTCGCGCCAGGCGTCCGTCATGCGGTGGGTGTAGGTCTGGAGCTCTTCGGCCTCGGCGGCCGTGCGCAGTTCGGCCTTCAAGTCCGGGTCGTCGATGGCGACGAAGCGCCATGGCTGGCCGTGTGCGCCGGACGGTGCCGTGCCCGCGGTGCGCATCGCCAGTTCGATCAGGCGACGCGGCACCGGGTCGGTGGCGAAGTGGCGCGTGGTGCGGCGCTGGTTCATCTGTTGGAAGAACGCCTCGGCGCGCGCCAGCATCTCGGGCTCGGGGAGCCGCTGGTAGTGCGGCAGCGGCACGAAGCGCGCCTCGGGCAGATGGGCGGTGCGCTGCTTGTAGTCGGCGGGCTGGTCCATCCGCGGATGCTAGGCCGGCCCGCGGACGAAGGCTCGGTCGATGTGGTCCTTCCAGCGCCACAGCCACTTGCCCAGCCGCGGCCCGGCGGCCGACCATGCGCCGCGTGCGGCAATGGCACGGCCATCGGCCGTCGAAAGCAGGGCCAGCGCCTTGCCGTCATCGGTGAAGGCCTTCAGCGGCTGGGCGTCGAGCGCCGCGCGCAGGTTGCGCGCCAGCAGCGGCCCTTGCCGGACCGCGAACACGCCGGCTTTTGGCAACGCCTGCGGCAGGCTCGCGCAGTCGCCGCTGGCGAAGACCTCAGGGTGGGAGGTTGACTGCAACGTGGCGTCGGTGCGGATGAAGCCGGCAGCGTCCTGCGCCAACGCGCTGCGCCGCTGCCACGCGTGCGCGGAAGCACCCGCCGCCCACAGCACCAGCGTGCGCGGCGGCGCCATCGCCGCGTTGGCATCCGTGCTGCATTGCACCGCCACGCCGGCGCAGGCCAACGCGTCGAAAGCCGCGCGCTGTGCCCGTGTTGGAAACCCCTCGAGCAAGCTCCTGCCGCGCGTCACCAGGCGGCCCGGTGCTTGCCAAAGCGGGTGCTGCTGGCGCAGGCTGGCGATGATGGCCAGCGTGGCCTCGATACCCGCTGCGCCGCCGCCGACGGTCAGCACGCCGCTCGGCGGCCGTTCGTCGAGCACAGCGTCCCACGCGTCGTGCAGCGCCGACAACGGCCGCAGCGCCAGCATGCGCACGCCAGGCCAGTCGGGTGGCGACAGCGTCGAGCCAACGTTCAACGACAGCAGGTCGTAGCCTTCGGTGCTGCCGTCGGCCAGGTGCAGATGGCGCGATGCGGCGTCGACGTCCCGCAGTTCGCCGTCGCGCCACCCGACGCCTGCTGTCGCGGCGAGCGCGCGCATGTCGACGCAGATCTCGTCGAAGCGGTAGTGGCCCCCCAGCCAGCCGGGGACCATGCCGGAGTACGGGGCCCGGTGCGAAGGCGACAGCATCGTAGCCGTCACGCCGGCGGGCAGGCCTTGCCGCGCCCACTGCCGCAGCAGCACCGCATGCGCGTGGCCAGCGCCAACGAGCCACAGCCGACGCGTCATTCCAGCTCGCGCGGCAGGTGGATCAGGTCCGCCGGTTCGTCGATGTCGTGCACCGGTGCCAGCTCGGCGATTCGCCAGCCCGCGGCAGCAGCGCGCTGGCGCGTCGTGGCCATCACCGCCGCCGTGCTCCACGGCATGTCTTCGAACAACCACGACGCGCTGTGATTCAGGCCGATCAGGGCATAACCACCATCATGAGCCGGCACGAAGACGGCGTGGTGATTCACCAGCGCGGCGCGGGCTGCGCACAACATGGCGCGGTCCAGCGCTGGCGCGTCGGTGCCGATCATCAGCGCTGGGGCGCCTGCGGCCAGAACGGCTGCGAAGGCGCGCTGCATGCGTAGGCCCAGATCACCTTCGCCTTGCGGGTACAGGTGCAGCCCATGCCGCTGCGCGAGCGCGACGAAGGCGGGGTCACGGGCGTCGGGCGCGGCGAACAGATGGACCGGACCCAGCTGCGCAGCCACCGCCTGAGCCACCGCGTGGTCGAGCAAGCGAGCGGCCAGCCGTGCCGCGCCGGCCGCACCCAGCGCCGGGATCAGCCGTGTTTTCGCCAGGCCCGGCCGAGGTGCCTTGGCCATCACGATCACGGCAGCACTCACCGCAGCACTCAACGCCATGCGCGCGCAATCTCATCGGCCGGCACACCGCGCCAATACATCCAGCGCAGCCGCCACATCAGCAGCACCGTGCGCAACACGCCGTAGGCCTGCCAGCGCCGGCCCGAGGTGCGCACTTTCAGCCGCAGGCAGGCTGGCGGGGCGATGTCGCGCAGGCCTTTGCTCAGCGCCACGTCCTCCATCAGCGGCTGGTCCGGAAAGCCGCCGAGGCGCTCGAAGGCTTCGCGCTCGACGAACATTGCTTGGTCGCCGGTGGCAATGCCGGTCAGGCGCGAGCGCAGGTTCATCAACGCACCGATCAGTGGGAACCAGATCGAGCCGCCGACGATGGCCACGTCGAAGCGGCCCCAGACCGCCCCGTCGGCGATGGCCTGAACGGCCGCCTTGGCGCCGTTGCGCGGCAGCAGCGTGTCGGCGTGCAGAAACAGCAGCACGTCGCCGCGCGACTCGGCTGCGCCCGTGTTCATCTGCCGTGCGCGCCCACGCGGGCCGCCGATGACACGGTCGGCCAGGCCGTTGCACAGCACCGCCGTGCCGTCGCTGCTGCCGCCGTCGACCACCACCACCTCGGCACCGCGCTCGCGCAGGCGTTGCAACTCGCCGAGCGTGGTCTCGATGGTGTCGGCCTCGTTGAGCGCGGGGACGATGATCGACAGGCTTTTCATGGAAGTTGCAGAGGATAGGGGCTGGCTGCTTTACCCTCGGCGCCGTGAACAAAGCCTTCACCAAGGAAAGCGACGGCGCCGACGACGATGCGGATGATGAGGTCCCGGGCCTTCCACCGCTGCCCGCCGGCACGCGCAACTACCTCACGCCCGCCGGCTACCAGCGGCTGCGCGAAGAGTTGATGATGCTGCTGGACGGCGAGCGCCCTAAGGTCGTCGAGGTGGTCTCGTGGGCCGCGAAGAACGGCGACCGCTCGGAAAACGGCGACTATCTTTACGGCAAGAAGCGCCTGCGCGAGATCGACCGCCGGATCCGCTTCCTGACCAAGCGGCTGGACATCGCCGAGGTGGCCGACCCGTCGGCGCACCACGGCAGCGACCAGGTCTTCTTCGGCGCCACCGTGACCTACGCCACCGCAGCCGGCGACGAGCGCACGATCACCATCAAGGGCATCGACGAGTCGGACAGCCTGCACGGCGAAGTGAGCTGGATCGCGCCGATTGCGCGTGCGCTGCTCAAGGCGCGCGAAGGCGACGAAGTGATGCTGGTCACGCCGGCCGGCGTCGAGAAGATCGAGGTGCTGGAAGTGCGGTACCCAGCGCCGGGCGCGCCGTCGCCGCCTCAGCCGACCCGGTAACGGGAAACCCGCAGCACCACCGCCAGCCGCCGCACGGTGCGCAGCACCTCGGCCAGATGCACGCGGTCGCGCACGCTGACGAGCAGCCGCAGTTCGATCATCTCTTCGATCGGCTCGGGGTCCATGTCGATATGCGTGATGTCGCCCTCGACGCTGCTGATGGCCGAGGCCACCTGCGCCAAGACGCCCTTGCCGTTTTTCACCTGCACGAAGACGGTCGTCTCGAAGGCGCGCACCATCTCTTCGGCCCACTCGACTTGCATCCAGCGTTCGCTGTCGCGCTCGAACAGCCGCTTGCCCGTGGGGCACTCGCAGGTGTGCACCAACAGGCCTTCGCCGCGGCCGAGGTAGCCGGTGACCTCGTCACCCGGGATCGGCCGACAACAAGGCGCGAACTGCACCGACGCGCCCTCGCTGCCATCGACGAAAACGACGCCCTGGTGGGCGCCGTCGTCCTGCGCATGACCGCCGTACAGGCCGATCGTCAGTGCCACCGCATCAGGGCGGATGCCGCGCTCGGCCATGCCTTGCGCCAGGCGCTTGGCCACGATGACCGCGATCTTGCGGCCCAAGCCGATGTCGACCATCAGCTCGCCGCGGTTGCGGGTGCCGCTCCAGCGCGTCAGCTGCTGCCACAAGCCTGCCGCACCGGTGTCGGTCGGGTCGCCGCTGGGCATCGACAGACCTTCGGCGCGCAGCGCCTGCAGCAGCATCTTCTCGCCGAGCGCGCGCGACTCCTCAGCCTCCATGTTCTTCAGGTAGTGGCGAATCTTGCTGCGCGCGCGGCCGGTGCGCACCATGCCCAGCCAGCCCGGGTTGGGCTTGGCGCCGGGGGCGGTGATGACCTCGACCACGTCGCCGCTGCGCAGCTCGGTGCGCAGCGCCACCGGCTCGCCGTTGACCTTGGCCGCGACCATGTGGTCGCCTACGTCGGAGTGGATCGCATACGCAAAGTCCACCGACGTGGCGCCACGCGGCAGCGCCAGGATCTTGCTGCGCGGCGTGAAGACGTAGACCGCATCCGGGTACAGATCGATCTTGACGTGCTCGAGGAACTCGGCCGCGTCGCGTGTTTCGTCCTGGATGTCGACCAGGCTTTGCAGCCAGATCGACGACAGGCGTTGTGCGTCGGCCGCAGCGTTGCCTTTGTCACTGCTCTTGTACAGCCAGTGCGCGGCGATGCCCTTTTCGGCCACCGCGTGCATGGCCTCGGTGCGCATCTGGAATTCGACGGCTGTGCCGAGCGGGCTGACCAGCGTGGTGTGCAGACTCTGGTAGCCGTTGGCCTTGGGGATCGCGATGTAGTCCTTGAAGCGGCCCGGCACCGGCTTGTACAGCTGGTGCAAAACGCCGAGTGCGATGTAGCAGTCGGTCAGCGTCGGCACGACGATGCGGAAGCCGAACAGGTCGCTCACCTGCGCGAAGCCGGCGTGTTTTTCGCGCATCTTGCGGTAGATGCTGTAGATCGTCTTCTCGCGGCCAGAGACCTGGATCTTCATCTTCTGCTGGACGAAGGCCCGCTCGATGTCGCCCTGCACGCGCTCGACGATGTCGCGCCGATGGCCGCGCGCGCGCTTGAGGGCTTTTTCCAGCGCCGCGTGCCGCCACGGGTACAGGTGCTCGAAGGACAGCTCCTGCAACTCGCGGTAGGTCTGGTTCAGGCCCAGGCGGTGCGCGATCGGGGCGTAGATGTCAAGCGTCTCGCGCGCGATGCGGCCGCGCTTGTTGGGCGCCATCGCGCCCATCGTGCGCATGTTGTGCAGCCGGTCGGCCAGCTTGACAAGGATCACGCGGACGTCGCGTGCCATGGCCAGCAGCATCTTGCGGAAAGACTCGGCCTGGCTTTCTTCGCGCGTGCTGAAGTGCAGCTTGTCGAGCTTGGTCAGGCCGTCGACCAGGTCGGCCGTGGGCGCACCGAATTTCTCGATCAACTGGGCCTTGGTGACGCCGCAGTCCTCGATCGTGTCGTGCGTCAACGCGGCGATGATGGCCTGCGCGTCGAGCTTCCAGTCGGCACACAGGCCGGCCACTGCGATCGGGTGCGTGATATACGGCTGGCCGCTGGCGCGGAACTGGCCCAGGTGCGCCCCGTCGGCGAACTTGTAGGCCTCGCGGACCTGTTTCAGGTCGGCTTTGGACAGGTACGACAGCTTGTCGGCGAGCGCGGCAAAACTGCTGGCTTCGCCGGCCGGGCCCACCGGCAGAAGCGCCTGCAAAGAAGCCGCGCCGCCACGCTGCAACCCTTGCAGGGCCGCGGGCAGCAACTCAGCGGCCAACGAGCGAAGACTCATGGCCGGAATCTACCGCGTTTGGTTTTTCGAGCCGGGCGGCACAACCAAGGCCAATGAAAACGGGCGCCGGGCCCTGAAGGCCGCAGCGCCCGTGTCGGGCATGAGCGGTTGGTTTAGACCGGCACTTTGCGCAGCATCTCGATGCCGATTTCGCCGGCCGCGATCTCGCGCAGCGCTGTCACCCCCGGCTTGTTCTTGGTCTCGACCTTCGGCGAGTGGCCCTGGCTCAGCATGCGGGCGCGGTAGGTGGCAGCCAGCACGAGCTGGAAGCGGTTGGGGATCCGGGCGAGGCAGTCTTCAACGGTGATGCGGGCCATGGGGTTTCCTTGCGGGGATCGGGAGGATGGTCAGGCGGGGTCGAATTCGGTGTCAGGCGGGTCGATCAAACCCAGTCCGGCGAACACCTGAGACTTGTTGCGCTGCTGGGCGGCGTATTTCAGCCGTTGGGAGTGAACAACCGTTTTCAGGTCGAACAGCGCGGTCTCGAACAAGCTGTTGATGATAACGAAGTCGAAGTGACGGGCCTGGGCGACTTCTTCACGCGCGTTGGCCATGCGGGTGGCGATGACCTCGGGGCCGTCTTCGCCGCGCCGTTGCAGGCGCTGTTGCAGCTCGTTCCAACTCGGCGGCAGGATGAAGATCAGCACCGCGTGCGGGAACAGCTGCTTGATCTGCAGCGCGCCTTGCCAGTCGATTTCCAGCACCACGTCGTCGCCGCGCATCAGCCGCTCTTCGATCGCAGTGCGCGAGGTGCCGTAGAGGTTGCCGTGGACCTGTGCCCACTCGAAGAACGCGCCTTGGTCGATCAGGCGGCGAAATGCGGGTTCGTCGATGAACCAGTACTCGCGGCCGTGCACTTCCTGGCCGCGCGGTGCGCGTGTGGTGTGCGAGAGCGACACCGCCAACCGGGAGTCGAGTTCAAGCACGGCCTTGACCAGGCTCGACTTGCCGGCGCCGCTGGGGGCGGCGACACAAAAGAGATTGCCGGGGGTTTGCATCCCCCGGCATTCTAGGAAGTGCCTCGGCCGCCCGGGGCCGACCTGGGCGTCAATCAGTTGACGCGGGTGGCCAGCGTGCCGACCGCACCGCCGGCGGCCGTGACCACGCCGTCGAAGGACTGCGGCTCGAAGCTGGAGGTGTTGAGCCCGGCGCGCACTCGCTGCGCGGCCTTGGCCTTGGGCTGTGCGTCGGCCGTCACCGCGGTGACGGGGCCGTTGCGCAGCGTGCGTCGGCCGTCACCGATCGAGTGGCCGGCCTCGGCCACGTAGACGCGGTTCTCGGCGCGTGCGGTGGCGAGTTCGGCCTGTACGTCGGCGCGGCTCTTGGTTGCGACGATCGGTTGCGGGTAGTCGTAGGTCGCTTCCTGCGCGGCGGCAGGGGCAGCGAAGGCCAGCAGCGTGGCGGCAGCGGCGGCCACAGTGGCGATCAGCGAGTGGGTCTTCATGGTTCAGCTCCTTGGGGTGTGTGGGGTCTGCTCGGTAGCGGCCGGTGCTTCACCGACCACGGAACGAACTTTGAGTACCCAAACCCGCGCCCAAGCAACGCCAGGATGACGAATTCGTAATCTGCCGTGGACCCGCGCCATGCCACCATTCGCGCCGTTGTCACAAACGGCCGAACGTCTGCCATGCGCCTGCTCGTCGTCGAGGACGAAGTCAAACTGGCTCAGTACCTGCACAAGGGTCTGAGCGAGAACGGCCATGTCGTCGACCTGGCGCACGACGGCATCGAAGGCCGGCGGCTGGCCACCGGCGGTGAATACGACCTGGTGCTGCTGGACCTGATGCTCCCCGGCATCGATGGCTTCGGCGTGCTGGCTGCGATGCGCGCTGCTGCCAAGCGCACGCCGGTGCTGATGCTGACGGCGCGCGACCGCGTCGAGGACCGCGTGCGCGGCTTGGAGTCCGGCGCCGACGACTACCTGGTCAAGCCCTTTGCCTTCAGCGAGCTGCTGGCACGCGTCGGCGCGCTGCTGCGCCGCGGTAGCGGTGGTGCGGCCTTGCAGCCGGCCACCGTGCTGAGCCTGGCCGACCTGCAGATGGACCTGGTGGCTCGCAAGGCCGAGCGCGCGCAGCACCGGCTCGACCTGACGGCCAAGGAGTTCAACCTGCTGGCGCTGCTGCTGCGCCGGCGCGGCCAGATCCTGTCGCGCACGGTGCTGGCCGAGCAGGTCTGGGACATGAACTTCGATTCCGACACCAACGTCGTCGAGGTGGCGGTGCGCCGGCTGCGCGGCAAGCTCGACGATCCTTTCGAATTCAAGCTGCTGCACACCGTGCGCGGCATGGGCTACGTGCTCGAGGAGCGCACATGAACCTCCTTCCGGCCGCCGTGTGCAGCCACTCGATCAGCAAGCGGCTGTCGAAGAAGCTGGCGCTGTTCACCGTGCTCGTCGTCGGCCTGCTGTCGTGGGCGTCGTGGGGCGCGGTGAGCATGCTGATCATCGAGCGCAACGCCCAGGACCTGGCAGCGCGCTGCGTCTTGTTCCAGGACGTGCTCGGGCTGGAGGCGCGCAGCGGCGGCGAGGCGGCCGTGCTGGCGCGGCTGAAGCGCGACCAGCCAATGCGTGCCAACACCCGCCTTGAGGTCTGGCGTGCCGACGGCAGCCTGCTGCATGCCGACTTCGTGGACAACGCCTTCCTGAAGTCCGAGCATCTGCGCACCGACAACTTCACCGTGACCACGCCGAGCCTGGCCGGTGGCTCGCTGCGCGCCAGCTACACGGTCGATTTCACCGCGTCGGCGGCGATGGGCACGCGCTGGGCGCTGATCCTGCTGGCGGCGACGCTGGCCGCCGCGGCGATGGTCGGTGGCGGCACCTTCTGGCACGTGAAGCGCGGTCTGGCGCCGCTGCGCCAATTGGCGTCGCAGACCCGCGCGATCTCGCCGCAGCACCTGGATCAGCGGCTGACGCTGGCCGACCCGGCCGAGGAACTCCAGCCCTGGGTCGACCAGTTCAACGCGCTGATGGAGCGTCTGGAGCGTGCCTACGCCCAACTGGAGGGTTTCAACGCCGACGTGGCGCACGAACTGCGCACGCCGCTGGCCACACTGGTTGGCGAGACCGAGCTCGCGCTGTCGCGCGAACGCAGCAACGAATCACTCCGCGAGACGCTGGCCAGCAACCTCGAAGAAATGCAACGCCTGTCGGTAATGGTCAACGACATGCTGTTCCTCTCGCACGCCGACCGCGGCGCCGTGGCGCGGCGCGGCGAGCCAGTCAGCCTGGCGGCGCTGGCGCAGCAGGTGGTCGATTTCCACGAGGCGTCGCTCGACGAAGCCGGGCTCGTGCTGCGGGTCGATGGTGACGCCGTGATGCCGGTCGACGAACCGCTGTTCAAGCGCGCGGTATCGAACCTGCTCGGCAATGCGATCCGCTTTGCCGAGCGTGGCTCGACGGTGCTGTTGCGCATCGCGCCAGAACTGCCGGAGCAGGTGCAGGTGGTGGTGCAGAACCAGGGCCGCGCGATCGCGCGCGAGCAGTTGCCGCGTCTGTTCGACCGCTTCTTCCGTGGTGAGGATTCGCGCGCCTGCCTCGACAGCCAGCACCACGGGCTGGGGCTGGCCATCGTCGCGGCGATCGCCCGCATGCACGCCGGCCGCACGCTGGCTGAAAGCGACCACGGCATCACGCGGGTCGGGTTTACGCTGGCGGCGCGCTGAAACCGGGCGCTGAGGGCGCGTGGCAATCCCGCGCAGCTCGAACACGGTCACGCCGGAGCACCTGATGCGCTGTTGCCATGGCGACGACCGCCCTGACTGCCCGATTCCGGAGAACCTGGAAGCCTCGGACCCTGTGGTCGGAAGGTGCGCTGTGCGAGACCCGGGCGCGACACGGGTTCGGCGTGCAATGAATGCCGGATCGCTCGGCTGTCGACACGGGACGTGGGCCGAATCGGCTAGAGTGAGGTCATGCAGGTCTGGCTCAGGCTTCTGATAGTTTGGTTCGTCGCGCTCGCGCTTCCGTTGCAAGGGATGGCTGCCGTGACGATGGCGCATTGCGGCCAAAGCCATGAACGCATGCAGAAGGCTCAGCCTGAGACGAGTCACCATGGCTCGGCGGGTCACGACGGCGTGTCCGCCAAGGTGAAGGCAGCGGCCGATCCCATCGAGACCGCCAAGTACAAGTGCAGTTCGTGCGCTTCGTGTTGCGCAGGCGCTGCATTGCCGAGCCTGATACCTCGAATCCCCGTGATCCCGCAGTCGCCGGTGTTCTCCACAGATGAGCAGGTCGCCGTGGACGCGTTCGCGTCCGACGGACCTGACCGGCCTCCGCGCACGTCTCGCGTCTGAACACTGGCGACTGTCCGGCGTGCCTTGACACGCTGGCGGCCAGTTCCGGTCACTCCTGCGCAGGCCGCGGGAGGTTCCCGACTCCGATGCGAGGTCCTCATGCAACATTTCCGCGTTCACCCGCCCGTGTGGTTGCTGCCGCTGGCGATCTGCGCCGTGGCGCTCACCGCCACGGCCCAGTCCATCGCGCCCGCCAGCCGCAAGCCCGACCCCCTCGACGCCAAGGCTGCCGTGCCGGGCGTGGCGTACGAATCCACCTTCAGCCGCAATCGCCGCAAGGCGGACGAGCAGCCCATCACATGGCGTGAGGCCAACGACACCGTAGCCCGCATCGGCGGCTGGCGCGCCTACGCCCGTGAGGCGCAGCAAGCCGAACCGGCGCCGCCGGCCGCACCGGCATCAGCGTCCCCAGCCAGCTCCAAGCCCATGCCGATGCCGATGCCCCAGGGTCACCACGGCCACAAGCAGCCATGAGAACCACCGCCTCGCCCCCCGCATCGCCGACCAGCCCGGCTCGACTTCACCGGGTCGGGCTGCTGGTCCTGCTGACTGGCGCCGCGTTGCTCGGTGGCTGTGCCTCCTTCAGTCCCGACGGCGGTTTCGGCGTGGTCGAGCAGGCTGCGCGCGACCGCCTCGGCAAGGAACTGCGCTGGGCACGCACGCCTGCCGGCCAAGCCGGCATCGACCAGCGCGTCAGCGAACTGCTTGGCAAGCCGATCTCGGCTGACGACGCGGTCCAGATCGTGCTGCTGAACAACCGCGGCCTGCAGGCCGGCTTCCAGGAGTTGGGCATCACCGAAGCGGAAGTGGTCCAGGCGGGCCGCCTTCCAAACCCCGGCTTCAGCTTCGGCCGCTTCACGCGCGGCGACGAGGTGGAACTGGAGCGCGGTCTCCACTTCAACCTGGCCCGGCTGATCGCGCTGCCGCTGATCAACGCGGCCGAGTCGCGCCGCTTCGAGCGCACGCAGGCGATGGTGGCGATGAGCATGCTCTCGCTGGCCGCCGAAGCGCGCAAAGCCTGGATCACCGCGCTGGCGGCCGAGGAGTCGGTGCGCTACACGCGGCAGGTGAAGCAGGCTGCCGAGGCCAGCGCCGAACTGGCGCGCCGGATGGAGCAGGTCGGCAACTTCAGCAAGCTGCAGCGCGCGCGCGAACAGAGCTTCCATGCCGATGCGGCGCTGAACCTGGCACGCGCCGAGCAGGCGCAGCGTGCTGCGCGCGAGCGGCTGACGCGGTTGATGGGCTTGTGGGGCGAGCAGACCCAATTCAAGTTGCCTGAGCGCCTGCCCGACCTGCCGAAAGATCTGGCCGACCGGCCCGACATCGAGCGCGTGGCCCTGGCCCAGCGCCTGGACGTTCAGGGCGCGAAGCAGGCCGCAGAGCAGACCGCCCGCAACCTTGGGCTGACCCGGACCACGCGCTTCATCAACGTGTTCGAGCTGGGCGTTGTGCGCAACAGTTCCAACGAGGCACCGACCCAGCGGGGCTGGGAGATCGGCTTCGAACTGCCGCTGTTCGATGGAGGCGGTGCACGCGTGGCCCGTGCCGAGGCGGTCTACATGCAGGCCGTGCACCGCGCCGCGGAAACCGCGATTAACGCGCGTTCGGAAGTGCGCGAGGCCTACACGGCCTGGCGCTCGGCTTACGACATCGCCCGTCACCACCAGGACGAGATCGTGCCGCTGCGCCGGCAGATCGCTGACGAGAACGTGCTTCGCTACAACGGCATGCTGATCGGCGTGTTCGAACTGCTGGCCGACGCCCGCCTGCAGATCGCCAGCGTCAACGCCGCCATCGAGGCCCGGCGCGACTTCTGGCTGGCCGAGGCCGACCTCGACATGGCACTGATCGGCAAGCCCAGCCTCACACCCGCCAGCGGACCCGCTGCTGGCGCCGAGTCTGGCGGCGGCGCCGCGCACTGAGCCCAAGGAACATGAACATGGTTTCCCGACGCAACTTCATCGGCGGCGCAGGTGCCGTCACCGCCGCTGTCACGGCTGCATCCGTCAGCAAGGTGGCGATGGCGGCCTTGCCCGAACCCGTCATCCAGACCCAACCCGCGACCATGCCGCCGTTGGTGCCGGCCACCGGCCGGCCCTACAACCCAATCGTCACGCTCAACGGCTGGACGCTGCCCTGGCGCATGAACAACAGCGTCAAGGAGTTCCACCTCGTCGCCGAGCCCGTGGTGCGCGAGATGACGCCCGGCTTCAAGGCCCACCTGTGGGGCTACAACGGCCAGAGCCCCGGGCCCACGATCGAGGTCGTCGAAGGCGACCGGGTGCGCATTTTCGTTACCAACAAGCTGCCCGAGGTGACCAGCGTGCACTGGCACGGCCAGCGCCTGCCCAACGGTATGGACGGCGTCTCCGGCCTGAACCAGCCGGCCATCGAGCCGGGCAAGACCTTCGTCTACGAGTTCGTGGCACGCCGGCCCGGTACCTTCATGTACCACCCGCACGCCGACGAGATGGTGCAGATGGCGATGGGGATGATGGGCTTCTGGATCACGCACCCGAAGCTCGAAAAAAACGCCAAGCATCCGCTGATCGACGAGGTCGACCGCGACTTCGTGTTCCTGCTCAACGCTTACGACATCGAGCCCGGCAGCGCGACGCCGAAGATCATGACCATGCTCGACTTCAACCTGTGGAGCTGGAACAGCCGCATCTTCCCCGGCATCGATCCGCTGGTTGTGCGCCACAACGACAGGGTGCGCCTGCGCATCGGCAACCTGACGATGACCAACCACCCGATCCACCTGCACGGCCACGAGTTCACGGTCACCGGCACCGACGGCGGGCCGACGCCCAAGGGATCGCGCTGGCCCGAGGTGACGGCCGACATCGCGGTGGGGCAGATGCGCCAGCTCGAGTTCCTGGCCGACGAGGAAGGCGACTGGGCCTTCCACTGCCACAAGAGCCACCACACGATGAATGCGATGGGCCACAACGTGCCGACGATGATCGGCGTCGACCACCGCAGCGTGGTGCGCCAGATCACGCAACTGGTGCCCGACTACATGGTGATGGGCGAACGCGGCATGCACGACATGACCGAGATGGAGATGCCGCTGCCCGACAACACCGCGGCCATGATGACCGGCACCGGCCCCTTCGGCGCCGTCGGCATGGGGGGCATGTTCAGCGTGTTGAAGGTGCGCAAGGACCAGCAGCGCGGCGATTACAGCGACCCCGGCTGGTTCAAGCACCCGGCCGGCACCGTGGCCTACGAGTGGACGGGCACGCTGGCCGAGCCCGAGCGCCGTCAGGCCGAGGGGGCCGGCGCCATGCGCCCGGTCGGCAAGCCGGCCACTCCGGTCGAGGTCACGGTGCGCAAACCCGCTGGTGGCCACAGCGGCCACTGAGCCCGCGCCGCGATCCCTCTAATCCACCCGAATCAAGGAACACGATGAAGACGATCGAGACCTGGGTCCTCCTGGCCACCATGGCTTGCGTGGGGCCCGCCCTGGCCCATCAGGCATCCGACCACGCCAGCAAGCCCGGCGCCGTCCGGAAGGAACAGAAGGCGTGGGGCATCGCAAGCGACGCCCGCTCGGCCAAACGCACGATCGAGGTCCGCATGAGCGACACGATGCGGTTCACGCCCGACACCATCACCGTGCGGCGCGGCGACACCGTGAAGTTCGTCTTCAGCAATGAGGGCAAGCAGTTGCACGAGTTCGTGCTGGGCACCCGCAAGGAACTCGAGGAGCACGCCGCGCTGATGCTGAAGTTTCCGGACATGGAACACGACGAGCCCTACATGGCCCACGTGCCCCCTGGCAAGACGGCGCAAATCGTATGGACCTTCAACCGCGCCGGCGACTTTGAGTTCGCCTGCCTGATCGCCGGGCACTACCAGGCCGGCATGGTCGGCAAGGTCACCGTGTCCGCCAAGTGAGCAGACGCGCTTGTCATCCCGCCTGTTCCATTCAACACACGCTTTCGGAAAGGATCACCACCATGAAGACGATCACCATCGCTGCACTGCTGGCCACACTGGGCATGCCCGTGCTGGCGCAGCCGAAGGCCGACGACCATGCCGCCCACCACCCCGCAGCAGCCGCATCGGCAGCGGACATGGCCGACGGCGAAGTCCGCAAGGTCGACAAGGAAGCGAAGAAGCTCACCATCAAGCACGGCGAAATCAAAAGCCTCGACATGCCGCCGATGACCATGGTGTTCCAGGTCAAGGACAGCGCAATGCTCGACCGTGTGAAGGCGGGCGACAAGATCCGCTTCGTCGCCGAGAAGGGCGCAAGCGGCTTTGTCGTCACCGACATCCAGGCCGTGCGCTGAGCGTCTGCCGACCTCGCGTTCGACACCCGTCCCGAGCCCCCGGCCCGAGACCGCTTGACCTTCACCTGACGGGAAGGTCAAGCTTCGGGCCTGTGTTGGCTGGCGCACCGCCAACGCGAACGAAAAGGATCGCCGCGGGAGCCCGCCATGCCGGATGCATGTCTTCATCCAGCCGCAAATGCGCCGGAGGCCGACCATGGGCACGACGACAGGCAGGGCCCCCGCCCACCGAAGCGCCAGCCGACGCGGCCGCCCCGAAGGGCCCGGTGTGCGGCATGACCGTCACCGTGCAGTCGCCGCGCCATGCCCTGCTCGAGGGCCAGCCGTTCTACTTCTGCAGGGCCAAGCGCCTGGCCAAGTTCAACGCCGAGCCCGCCCAGTACACGCAGCCAACGCCAGCCGCACCAGCACCAACACCAACACCAACACCAACACCAACACCAACACCAACACCAACACCAACACCAGCGCTGGCGCTGCCGGAGTTCAGGCCTTCCTCGATCAACTCAGGCCAGCGCTTCTTGGCCTGATCTTCCTGGTCGCGCCGGAGTCCTCGTCACAGAGCTGACGGTCGCGTCATCGCGCTCGTGGCGCCTGTCACGACAGGTCCACCTGCTTGCAGCGTGATGACCGCGGTGGCCTGGGCGTCCAGGCGTCTTTCACTTGGCATCGTCATCGACGACGCGGCACGAGCCACGCCCGCGTTCAGCGCGCCTTGGCCTGCGCGCGATGCTCGGAAATCGTCTTCTCGAGGTCGGTGAGTTCCTCGCATGGCAGCAGGCAGATCGACCTCAGCGCCGCCAGGTGCTTCTCGGCACTCGCGACGTCGCCGACCATCAGGTAGGCCTCGCCGATGTATTCGTGTGCACCGCGGTGCCGCGGCTCGATCATCAGCGCGCGCTTGTAATGTTCGAAGGCCTTGTCCATCTGGCGCAGCTTGCGGTGCGCGAAGCCGAGTTCGTTGTGCAGGTCGGCGGCATCGGGGAAGCGCCGCCGAACCGACTCGAAGCGGCGCAACGCCGCAGCGGCGTCACCGGCCTTGAGCGCGGCGCGGCCGGCAACGTAGTCTTCGTCCTGCAGCAACGCCTGGTCTCGGCGTCGTCCGACGGCGCAGCGCCCGCGCCATGCAACGCCAGCGCGCACGCCGCGCTGCTGAGCCACCAGCGCCGCCCGCGCATCAGCTGGCGGCCAGGTAGGCCTTGGCCCGCGTCAGCTCGGGCCGCGGCGAATCGGCGTCGCGCGCGAGCTCGAGCAGGCGGGCATACAGGCGCAAGGCCTTGGCACGATCGCCGGAAGCGTCAGCCGCGAGCGCCGCGCCGGCGATGCTGCGGAAGCGGTTCGGCTCGCGCACCTGGGAGCGCTCGAACTCGACCAGCGCCGCCGCCGGCTGCTTGAACTCCATCAGCATCTCGCCCAGCAGTTCGCGCGCCGGCACCATGCGCCCGGGGGTCACGATGTGCTTGTCGTTGCGGTCTTCGAGGTCTGCCGCCGCACGCATCAGGCGCAGCGCCTCGTCGGACTGTCCGCGGGCCAGCGCGATCCAGCCCGCGACCGCGGTGCGCTGGATCTCGACCTCGGTCGCCCAGTAGTTGTTCTTCGCATCGACCAGGGCCTTGTGCTGCGCGGCCAGGGTCTGTGCTTCTGTCTCAGCGGCGGCCACGTTGCCGCCACGCACGGCACCGAGCGCGCGCGAGAACGTCGTGAGCGCATCGCAGAACGGGAAACGTGACTCCTGCTGCGCCAACTGGGCTGCTGCGGCCCAGTCACCACGTTCGAGCGCCATGCGCGCCGGCATGGCCGCGGCAGCATAAGGGCTGGCCATGATCGCCGGGTCGGCGCTCACGCGCGCAAACTCGTCGAGCACGCGGCGTGCGTCCTGGTCGCGTCCGAACTGCAGCTGCGCATAAACCATGTAGTCGGCCGCATGGAAGGCGCTGACGCCGTTGTTGTCCTTCTTGGCCACGTCGGCCGAGCGCCGGTTGGTCGCGATCGAATCCTGCCACGCCCCCACGCGCTTGAAGATGTGCGAGGGCATGTGCAGCGCGTGCGGCGCGTGCGGCGCGTCAGGGGCGATGCCGGCATAGCGCCGCGCGGCGGGCAGGCCCTTGCCGGCGATGGGCGGTGCGTCGTAGCTGTGGATCAAGTAGTGCGCGACGCCGGGATGGTCCGGGTACTTGACGAACATCTTCTCGAGCGCGCCTGCTGCCTTCAGGTAGGCCGCATAGGTCTGGTCTGCTTGCGACTGCGTGCCGGCGGTATACAGCGCGGCGAAGATCTGCGCTTCGTCGTCGTCGGGGTAACGCGCCGCGAGGGCCTCGAAGGCCTGCGCGCGCGACGCCTGGCGTGCGCGCTCGGAGCGGTTGGCGAAATCGGCGTAGTAGGCGGCGACGGCCGCGATGTAGTCGCGCTCGCGCTGGGTCTTGGCGCCGACGCGTTGCCCCTGGTCGAGTGCGGCCTGCACGGCCTCTGCCGCCTTGGGCGAAGAACCTTGCCCGGCCAGCGGGTTGTTCATCAGGATCGCCGCAATGCCGAAGGTGGCCACGCCGCACGCCGGATCGTCCTCGAGCACATGGCGGAAGGCCTTCTCGCCGGCCGAGAACCAGAACGAGTGCAGCATCGCGGCAGCGCGCTGGAGCTCGGCCTGCACCTTGGCGTCGCACGAGTTGGCGAACGACACTTTGCCCAACGTGCCTTTGCCTTCTTCGGCTTCGTGCGCAAACGACGCATTGATCGACAGACCCGCCAGCGCGGCAGCAACCGCGATCCGATGAATTCGCATGCTCGTCTCCTCGATGTGCCCGACGCGGCGCGCGCGTGAAACCCGTGGACCGGCGAGCAAAACGCTTCTGCGCGTCAAGATCGGCCCCCGCAACGGGTCGACGGGGGTGGCTCGGCTCTGACCCCTAGAACGACGAGTGTCATGTCGAAGCCTCGATGCGGATGGCCAAGCTTGCCGTTTCGGTCAGCGCGCGCTCGCGCAGCGCCTCGTCCCACTGGCCGGTGTGTCGGTAGCTCGTTAAGGCGTGCAGAGGGTCAGATTGACGCCGGCTTCTGCCAGCAGCGCCGGAAAAGGCTCGGGCGGTGGCAGGTCGGTGAACAGGGTGTCGACCTGGTCGAGCCGGCCGAGTTCGACCATCGCCGGCCGGTTGAACTTGCTGTGGTCGGCGGCGAGCCAGATCTGCCGCGAGTGTTCGATGATGGCGCGCGCCACCGTTACCTCGCGGTAGTCGAAGTCGCGCAGCGTGCCGTCGGCCTCGATCGCCGAGATACCGATCAGGCCGATGTCGACCTTGAACTGCTGGATGAAGTCGACCGTGGCCTCGCCAACGATGCCGCGGTCGCGTGCGCGCACCACGCCGCCGGCGACGATGACCTCGCAGTCGGGGTTGTCGGACAGGATCGCGGCCACGTTCAGGTTGTTCGTGATCACGCGCAGGCCCTTGTGGCCGAGCAGCTCGCGCGCGATGGACTCGGTCGTGGTGCCGATGTTGATGAGCAGTGAACAGTCGTTCGGCACCGCCTGCGCCACCGCTCGCGCGATGCAGCGCTTGGCCGCGTCGTTCAGCGCCTGGCGCTGGCGGTAGGCGATGTTCTCGGTGGTCGAACTCGGCAGCCGCACGCCGCCATGGAAGCGCGCCAGCAGGCCGGCCTCGGCCAGCAGGCGTACGTCGCGCCGGACGGTCTGCAAGGTCACGCCGAAGCGTTCGGCCAGCGCTTCCACCGACACGCTGCGTGCGCGCCGAACCGCTTCGAGCAGTTCGAGTTGCCGTGGGCTGGGATCCATCGGTCGCGAATCTAAACGAACCGATACGAACGAAGGACCGGGTTTGCACGGATCAATTACGAACACCAAACGAACAGAATCGTTCGTCGAATGCCCAGCCAAGTCTGCGCCTGAAGGTCGCTCGTCCGACCCCGGCCACACCGAACCGCCGTGACCACAGCCCCGTCCGCATCCGCAGCCCCGACCCATGCCGAACCGCCGTCGTCGTGCGACGTGCTCGTCGTCGGTGGCGGCATCAATGGCGCCGGCATCGCCCGCGACTTGGCCGGGCGTGGGTTGTCGGTGGTCCTGTGCGAGAAGGACGACCTCGCCTCGCACACCTCGTCGTCGTCGACCAAGCTCATCCACGGCGGGCTGCGCTATCTCGAGTACTACGAGTTCGCGCTGGTGCGCAAGGCGCTGGCCGAGCGCGAGGTGCTGCTGAGGAACGCGCCCCACATCATGTGGCCGCTGCGCTTCGTGATGCCGCACGACGCAGCGATGCGGCCGGTGTGGATGGTGCGCGCCGGGCTGTTCCTGTACGACCACCTGGCCCGGCGCGAGGTGCTGCCGGCATCCCGCACGGTCGACCTGCGGACGCATGCCGCCGGCGCGCCGCTGAAGAAGATTTTCAGCAAGGGCTTCGTCTATTCGGATGGGTGGGTCGACGACGCGCGCCTGGTCGTGCTGAACGCGATCGACGCCGCCGCACGCGGCGCCGCCGTGCTGACGCGTTGCGCCTGCACCGACGCGAAGCGCAGCAGCGGCCATTGGCAGGCGACGCTGCGCGCTGCCGACGGCGTGCCGCGCCCGTTGCGCGCGCGCGCCCTCGTCAACGCCGCAGGGCCCTGGGCCGCGCAGTTCCTGGCCGACCAGGCGCACGCCGTCGAGCGCAAGTCGCTGCGGTTGGTGAAAGGCAGCCACATCGTCGTGCCCAAGCTGTTCGAGCACGACCATGCCTACATCTTCCAGAACCCGGACAAGCGCATCATCTTCGCGATCCCCTACGAGGGTGAATTCACGCTCATCGGAACCACCGACGTCGAGCACCATGGCGCGATCGGCACGGCGCAGATCGACGACGACGAGATCGCCTACCTGTGCGAGCAGGCCAGCCGCTACTTCGAACGCCGCGTGGCGCCCTCGGACGTGGTGTGGACGTATTCAGGCGTACGCCCGCTGCTCGACGACGAGTCGGGCGACCCCTCGGCGGTAACGCGCGACTACGCGCTGGAACTCGACACGCAGCAGGCGCCGCTGCTGAACGTGTGGGGCGGCAAGCTCACGACTTTCCGCAAGCTGGCCGAAGAGGCCGCCGACCTGCTGGCCGCACCGCTGGGCACGCAGCGCGGCAGATGGACCGCCGGCGCGCCGCTGCCTGGCGGCGACCTGAGTGCGTGGATCGGCCCCGCGCGGCGCCCCGACACCGACTTCGAGCGCTTCGTGCAGGCGCTGACGCGCCGCCACCCCGAACTGCCGATGCCGCTGGCGCGTCGGCTGGCGCGCTGCTACGGCGCGCGGGTCCAGACGCTGCTGGGCGGCATCGGCAGCCTGGACGCGCTCGGCACCGAAGTCGCCCCCGGCCTGTACGAGGCCGAGTTGCACTACCTGCACCAGCACGAGTGGGCGCGAAACGCCGAGGACGTGCTGTGGCGCCGCACCAAGCTCGGTCTGCACTGCGACGCGGCGCAACGCGCGCAGGTGGCTGCATGGTGCACATCGCATTGGACAGCCGCCGCCGCGGCGGTTCCGGCCAGCCAGGAAGCTTCATGGACCTGATGCTCAAGGGCATCGAGCAGCGGGTGGGTGCGGCCGTGCACCTGTACCCGATCGACCTGACCCTCGTGCCGCGCGCGGTGACGGTGTTGCTCGGCGCCACGCAGGCCGGCAAGACGACGCTGATGCGCGTGATGGCCGGGCTCGACGCGCCAAGTGCCGGCCGCGTGATGGCCGACGGCCGCGACGTCACCGGCGTGCCGGTGCGCGAGCGCAACGTCGCGATGGTCTACCAGCAGTTCATCAACTACCCGTCGATGACAGTGGCCGACAACATCGCCTCGCCGCTGAAGCTGCGCAAGGAGCCGGGCATCGAGGCGCGGGTCAATGAACTTGCGGCCAAGCTGCACATCGAGCCCTTCCTGAAGCGCCTGCCGGCCGAACTCTCGGGCGGCCAGCAGCAGCGCGTGGCGCTGGCGCGCGCGCTGGCAAAGCGCGCGCCGCTGATGCTGCTCGACGAACCCCTGGTCAACCTCGACTACAAGCTGCGCGAGGAACTGCGCGACGAACTGTCGGCCTTGTTCGCCAGCGGCGAATCGACCGTCGTCTACGCGACCACCGAGCCGACCGAGGCGCTGCTGCTCGGCGGCTACACCGCCGTGATGGATGCCGGCGAACTGCTGCAGTACGGCCCCACCGCCGAGGTCTTCCACTGGCCGCGGTCGATACGCGTCGCGCGCGCCTTCAGCGACCCGCCGATGAACCTGCTCGCCGCGCAGGCGACGGCCGGCGGCATCGCGCTGCCCGCCGGCGTGACGCTGCCGCTGGCGCTGCCGCCGAACCAGACGACCACCGGCGTCCAGGCGCTGACGGTGGGTATCCGCGCCAGCGCGCTGCGCGTGCGCTCGCGCCCCGGCGATCTGAGCCTGCCGGGCAAGGTCGAACTCGCCGAGATCTCGGGCTCCGACACCTTTGTGCACGTCGAGACCGGCATCGGCGAGCTCGTCGCGCAACTGCCCGGCGTGCACGTCCTGACGCTGGGCGCCCCGATCACGCTGCACCTCAGCCCGGCGCAGGCCTATGTGTTCGACGCCCGGGGCGATCTGCTGATCGCCCCGGGCGCCAACCCGGGCTCGGAGAGACACTGACATGGCCCGCATCGACCTCGACCTGGCCCATGCCTACCGGCCCAACCCGCAGCGCGACGAAGACTACGCGCTGCTGCCCCTGAAGATGACGTTCGAGGACGGCGGGGCCTACGCGCTGCTCGGCCCCTCGGGCTGCGGCAAGACGACGCTGCTGAACATCGTCTCCGGTCTGGTCAAGCCTTCGCGGGGTACGCTCAGCTACGACGGCCGCGACGTCACGGCCCTCAGCCCGCAGCAGCGCAACATCGCCCAGGTGTTCCAGTTCCCGGTGATCTACGACACGATGACCGTCGCCGAAAACCTGGCCTTCCCGCTGCGCAACCGCGGCGTGGCCGCCGGCAAGATCAAGGAGCGCGTCGGCAAGATCGCCGAGATGCTAGAGCTGAGCGGCCAGCTCGGCACCCGCGCCGCCGGCCTGACGGCCGACGCGAAGCAGAAGATCTCGCTTGGCCGCGGCCTGGTGCGCGAGGACGTCTCGGCGGTGCTGTTCGACGAGCCACTGACCGTGATCGACCCGCATCTGAAATGGCAGCTGCGGCGCAAGCTCAAGCAGATCCACCACGAGCTCAAGCTGACGCTGATCTATGTCACGCATGACCAGGTCGAGGCACTCACCTTCGCGCAGCAGGTGGTGGTGATGACGCGCGGCCGGGCGGTGCAGATCGGCACCGCGAGCGAGCTCTTCGAGCGCCCGCGCCACACCTTCGTCGGCAACTTCATCGGCTCGCCGGGCATGAACTTCATCCCGGCCCGGGGCACGGCGGACGGCATCGAGGTCGACGGCCGCACGTTCGCGGCACCGAACCCCGCGCTCGCGGGCCTGGGCACCTGCACGCTCGGCGTGCGACCCGAGTACGTGCAGCTGGCGGCCGAGAACGGTGCTGGCGCCGTGCCCGGGCTGGTGACGCAGGCGCAGGACATCGGCACCTACTGGCTCGTCACCGCACGCATCGGCTCGGGCGCGGGCACATCGCTGCTGCGCGCCCGCCTAGGCCCCGAGCAGGCCATCCCGCGCGTCGGCGATAGCGTGTGGCTGTCGATCGTCGGCGAGCACACCTGTTACTACAAGAACGAGGAGCTGGTGGCATGAGCTCGACAGGCCGCCCCAAGGGCGAATACCGGCGTGTGCAGCACGAAGGTACCCCAATGAGCGCGCCGGGCCGCCCCAAGGGCGAATACCGGCGTGCGCAGCACGAAGGTACCCCAATGAGCGCGCCGGGCCGCCCCCAAGCGCTCATCCCGGAGCGCGCAGCGAGGAGGCTGGTCCGATGAGCACCGTGAAGCCCGTCAACCAGAAGGCCTGGCTGCTGATCCTGCCCGTCATCCTGTGCGTGGCCTTCTCGGCCATCGTGCCGCTGATGACGGTGGTGAACTACTCGGTGCAGGACATCATCTCGCCGGAGCGGCGGGTCTTCGTAGGCACCGAGTGGTTCAAAGCCGTGATGCGCGACGAGGAGCTGCACGGCGCGCTGCTGCGCCAGATCGTCTTCTCGCTCAGTGTGCTGCTGGTCGAGATCCCGCTGGGCATCGCGCTTGCGCTGTCCATGCCGGCCAAGGGCTGGCAGTCGTCCGCGGTGCTCGTGACGGTGGCGATCTCGCTGTTGATCCCGTGGAACGTGGTCGGCACGATCTGGCAGATCTACGGGCGCGCCGACATCGGGCTGCTCGGCGCGTCGCTGGCGGCGCTCGGCGTCGAGTACAGCTACACCGGCAACGCGACGCATGCCTGGCTCACCGTGCTGGTGATGGACGTCTGGCACTGGACGCCGCTGGTCGCGCTGCTTTGCTACGCCGGCTTGCGGGCGATCCCCGACGCCTACTACCAGGCGGCCAGCATCGACGGTGCCTCCAAGTTCGCGGTGTTCCGCTACATCCAGCTGCCCAAGCTTCGGGGCGTGCTGATGATCGCGGTGCTGCTGCGCTTCATGGACAGCTTCATGATTTACACCGAGCCCTTCGTGCTGACCGGCGGCGGTCCCGGCAACGCGACCACCTTCCTCAGCCAGTACCTGACGCAGAAGGCGGTGGGCCAGTTCGACCTCGGCCCGGCGGCGGCGTTTTCGCTGATCTACTTCCTCATCATCCTGCTGCTGTGCTTCGTCCTCTACAACTGGATGCAGCGCGTGGGCACCGCCGACAAGAAGGAGGCCGGCCATGGCTAGGCGCTTGCGCAAGAGGACGTTGTTCCTCGCCCTGTACCTGGTGTTCGCCATCCTGCCGGTGTACTGGATGGTGAACATGTCGTTCAGGTCGAACCAGGAGATCCTGTCGGCGTTCAGCCTATGGCCGCGCGAGTTCACGCTGGAGCACTACCGCACCATCTTCACGGACGTGTCCTGGTATTCGGGCTATATCAACTCGATGATCTACGTCGCGATCAACACGGTGATCTCGCTCGTGGTGGCGCTGCCGGCGGCGTACGCGTTCTCGCGCTACCGCTTCCTCGGCGACAAGCACGTTTTCTTCTGGTTGCTGACGAACCGCATGACGCCGCCGGCCGTGTTCCTGCTGCCGTTCTTCCAGCTCTACACGACGATGGGGCTGATGGACACACACATCGCGGTGGCGCTGGCGCACCTGCTGTTCAACGTGCCGCTGGCGGTGTGGATCCTGGAAGGTTTCATGAGCGGCATCCCGCGCGAGATCGACGAGACCGCCTACATCGACGGCTACTCGTTCCCGCGCTTCTTCCTCACGATCTTCATCCCCCTCATCAAGGCCGGCGTCGGGGTGGCCGCGTTCTTCTGCTTCATGTTCAGCTGGGTCGAGCTGCTGATGGCGCGCACGCTGACCAGCGTGAACGCCAAGCCCATCGTCGCTACGATGACGCGCACCGTGTCGGCCTCGGGCATGGACTGGGGCGTGCTCGCGGCAGCCGGCGTGCTGACCATCGTGCCCGGCGCGATCGTGATCTGGTTCGTGCGCAACTACATCGCCAAGGGTTTCGCGATGGGGAGAGTGTGATGTTCGAATGGATGGCCTGGACGCTGCCGGTGGCGGTGTTCTTCATCTGCATCGTGCTGATGCTGGCGGGCATGACGCTGTGGGAGCTCAAGTCGCCGACGATCGAGCGGCGCGGCTTCCTGCCGATCGCCACGACGCGGGGCGACCGGCTCTTCATCGGGCTGCTGTCGGCAGCCTACGTGAATCTGGCCTTCGTCGCGGTCAGCGACCGCATGATCGAATGGTTCGGCCTCGAGCAGGAGCCGTCGATCTGGTTCGGCTTCGTCGCCTCGATGGCGTTGCTGGCGCTCGTCATGCGGCGCGGCTGAAGCACCGGATTTCCAGGGAACAGTACGCCGGCCACTCCTTCCCAGCCGGCAGTGCGAGTGACGAACGGGAAGTGCAACAGAGGAGACCTGAGATGAAATTGCGCTTGAATGCTGTGGCCTTTGCAGCTGCCGCCTTGGCTCTCGGCCAAAGCGCGTGGGCCGGCGAAGCCGAGGCGAAGAAGTGGATCGACAACGAGTTCCAGCCATCCACGCTGAACAAGGACCAGCAGATGGCCGAGATGAAGTGGTTCATCGAAGCCGCCAAGAAACTTCAGGCCAAGGGCGTGAAGGAGATCTCTGTCGTCTCCGAGACGATCACCACGCACGAGTACGAGAGCAAGACACTGGCCAAGGCCTTCGAGGAGATCACCGGCATCAAGGTCAAGCACGACCTGATCCAGGAAGGCGACGTGGTCGAGAAGCTGCAGACCTCGATGCAATCCGGCAAGTCGATCTACGACGGCTGGATCAGCGACTCCGACCTGATCGGCACGCACTACCGCTACGGCAAGATCATGAACCTGACCGACTACATGGTCGGCAAGGGCAAGGAGTGGACGAACCCGGGCCTCGACATCAAGGACTTCATCGGCATCAGCTTCACCACCGGTCCCGACAAGAAGCTCTACCAGCTGCCCGACCAGCAGTTCGCCAACCTGTATTGGTTCCGCGCCGACCTGTTCGCGCGCCAGGACCTGAAGGACAAGTTCAAGGCCAAGTACGGCTACGACCTGGGCGTGCCGCTGAACTGGAGCGCCTACGAGGACATCGCCGCGTTCTTCAGCGAGGACGTGAAGACGATCGACGGCAAGCCGATCTACGGCCACATGGACTACGGCAAGAAGGACCCGTCGCTGGGCTGGCGCTTCACCGACGCCTGGCTGTCGATGGCGGGCACCGCCGACATCGGCATCCCGAACGGCAAGCCGGTGGACGAGTGGGGCATCCGCGCCTCGGCCGACGGCTGCACGCCGCAGGGCGCGAGCGTCTCGCGCGGCGGCGCCACCAACTCGCCGGCCGCCGTCTACGCGCTGACCAAGTACGTCGACTGGATGAAGAAGTACGCGCCGAAGGAAGCCACCGGCATGACCTTCGGCGAGGCCGGCCCCGTGCCCGCGCAAGGCCAGATCGCGCAGCAGATCTTCTGGTACACGGCGTTCACCGCCGACATGACCAAGCCGGGCCTGCCGGTGGTCAACGCCGACGGCACGCCGAAGTGGCGCATGGCCCCCGGCCCCAACGGCCCGTACTGGAAGCAGGGCATGCAGAACGGTTACCAGGACGTCGGCAGCTGGACCTTCTTCGACAAACACGACGAGAACAAGACCGCCGCCGCCTGGCTCTACGCGCAGTTCGTCACCGCCAAGACAACGAGCCTGAAGAAGACCATCGTCGGCCTGACCCCGATCCGCGAGAGCGACATCCAGAGCAAGGCGATGACCGACCTGGCGCCGAAGCTCGGCGGACTGGTCGAGTTCTACCGCAGCCCGGCGCGCGTGGCCTGGACGCCGACCGGCACCAATGTGCCCGACTACCCGAAGCTGGCGCAGCTGTGGTGGAAGAACGTCGCCGTTGCAGTCACTGGCGAGAAGACGCCGCAGCAGGCGATGGACAACCTGGCCGAGGAGATGGACCAGGTGATGGCGCGCCTGGAACGTGCCGGCATGGCCCGCTGCCCGCCGAAGTTGAACCCGAAGGGCGATCCCAAGAAGTACCTCAGCGACAAGAGCGCGCCCTGGGCCAAACTGGCCAACGAGAAGCCGAAGGGCGAGACCATCGCCTATGACACGCTGCTGAACGCCTGGAAGGCCGGCAAGGTACGCTGAAACCCCGCAGCGGCCACCGTTCACGGCCCCGGGGCGCACGCCCCGGGGCCGTCTGCACCGGAAGCACCTGCGGTCGCCTCCAGCGTCGTCGCCTCAGAAAGCTGTCCGCGGCGAGCGACAGGAACCGGCCGTCACGAGCCTTTCGTGAACGGCTCGTAAAGGGCACGTGACCGGCGTTTCAGATCGTGCTGAAACTACTCCAGGTTCTGCACCTGCTCACGCATCTGCTCGATCGCGACCTTCATCTCGACCGACAGGTTGGTGAGTTCCAGCGCCGCGCTCTTCGAGCCCAACGTGTTGGCTTCGCGCTGCAGCTCCTGCATCAGGAAGTCCAGCCGTTTGCCGAGTTCGCCGCCGGTATTCAGCAGCCGCTCCACCTCGTCGAGGTGCGATGACAGCCGCGACAGTTCTTCGGCCACGTCGATGCGGATGGCGTAGCTGGCCGCTTCGGTCAGCGCGCGCTCGCGCAGCGCCTCGGCCGGGATCTGCTTGGCACCGTCGGCGCTGCCGACACTGCCCAGCGCTTCCTGCCAACGTTCGATGAAGCGTTGTTGCTGCCGCTGCACCACCGCGGGCACCAGTGGCGCGGCGCTGGCCGCCAGCTCCCGCAGCCGGGTCAGCCGCTCGCGCAGCATGTCGGCCAACCGGGCGCCTTCACGGGCCCGCGCTTCGCGCAAAGCTGCGAGGCATTGGCGCGCAGCGGCGAGCACGCCTTCGTCGCTGTTGGGTGCGGTGGAGCCGCCGCGGCACCACTGCAAGGCTTCGTTGACTGACAGAGCGCGCGCATGTGGCAGCCAGGCCTGAACCGAGTTCTCCAGCTGCGACAAGCGGTGCAACTGTTCCGTGGCAGGCTGCGGCCAGGCGCTATCGGCTTCGCGAGCGCTGCTGATCCGCATCTCGACCTTGCCGCGCTTCAGCGCCGCGGTGGCCAGCTCGCGCAGCGCCGGTTCCAGACCGCGCCATTCGTCGGGAAGGCGCAGTGTCAGGTCCAGGAAACGGCCGTTGACCGAGCGCGCTTCGACGGTGGCGGAAGTGCCTACGGAAGGGCTGCTTTCCCCCCCTGTGGCCGAGGCGCTGCCGTACCCCGTCATGCTATAAACAGTCATCGCTTTTGCGCTCGCGTCAAACCACGAATTATGTCGAAGCCCAAACCCGCTCCACTGCCTTCGGGCACCGTGGTAGGGGGTTACCAGATCGTCAAGAAACTCGCCGCAGGCGGTTTCGGCGTGGTCTATCTGGCCGAGGGCGAAAACCAGCACTTCGTGGCGATCAAGGAATATCTTCCTTCGTCGCTGGCCGAACGTTCACCCGGTGAGCTGACGCCGCGCGTCAAGCCCGACAAGCAGCCGCTGTACAGGCTGGGACTGAAGAGCTTCTTCGAAGAGGGCCGGTCGCTCGCGCAGATCAGCCACCCGAGCGTGGTGTCGGTTCTGAACTTCTTTCGCGAAAACGAAACCGTCTACATGGTGATGAACTACCTGCAGGGCGACACGCTGCAGGATTTCATCGTCACCGCGCGCGATCTCAAGCGCGACAAGGTGTTCCGCGAAAGCACGATCCGTTCGTTGTTCGACGAGATCCTGCGCGGCTTGCGCATCGTGCACCAGCACAAGATGCTGCACCTGGACATCAAGCCGGCCAACATCTTCGTCACCAACGACAACAAGGCGGTGATGCTCGACTTCGGCGCCGCGCGCGAAGTGCTGAGCAAGGAAGGCAACTTCATCCGCCCGATGTACACGCCGGGTTTTGCGGCGCCCGAGATGTACCGGCGCGACGGCACGCTCGGTCCGTGGACCGACATCTACGCCATCGGCGCCTGCATCTACGCCTGCATGCAGGGCTACCCGCCGAACGACGCGCCGCAGCGGCTCGAGAAGGACCGCCTGGCGCTGTCGCTCTCACGCCTGCGCAACGTCTACAGCGACAACCTCATCGAGGTCACCGAGTGGTGCATGTCGCTCGACCCGCTGAGCCGGCCGCAGAGCGTCTTCGCGCTGCAGAAGGAACTCGCCCGTGAGACCGAGCGCCGCTATACCAAGCTGAGTTTCGGTGAGCGCCTGAAGCTCCAGCTCGAAACGCTGAAGACCGGCGCCAAAGCGTGAGCCCCCGCGTCCGTTCCGGCCGCTGCCCCCCGAGGGGGCTGGTGCGCCACGTCACCGGCTGATTGCTGCCCATGCGCTTCTCGGTCTATCAAGTCAGCCGCCGCGGCGGCCGCGAGAAGAACGAAGACCGGATGGGCTATTGCTACACCCGGGACGCCGGCCTGTTCGCATTGGCCGACGGCATGGGTGGGCACCCCGAAGGTGAAGTGGCTTCGCAGCTGGCGTTGCAAACCCTGGCCGCGCACTTCCAGCGCGAGGCCAAGCCGCAGCTGGCCGAGCCGCTGCGGTTTCTGCACGAATCGATCATCGCCGGCCACCACCAACTGCTGCGTTATGCCACCGAGCGCGCGCTGATGGACACGCCGCGGACCACGCTGGTCGCCTGCCTGATTCAGGGCAATGCCGCGTACTGGGCCCATTGCGGCGATTCGCGGCTGTACCTGGTGCGTGGCGACAAGCTGGTTGCGCGCACGCGTGACCATTCCTACAGCGAGCTGCAGGAGACCTTGTCTCATGTCGTGCCGATGGGCGACCGCTTCAACCGCAACGTGCTGTTCACCTGCCTGGGCAGCCCTGGCAAGCCGGTGGTCGACACCGCCGGCCCGCTGCTGATGCAGCCCGGCGACCGCGTCCTGTTGTGCAGCGACGGCTTGTGGGGCAGCGTATCCGACACCATCATTTCCGAGGTGCTGACCAGCCACGCCATCAGCGACGCGGTGCCCGAATTGGTCGAGCGCGCGTTGCGCGTGGCGGGCGCCAAAAGCGACAACGTCACCGCGCTGGCGGTTGAGTTCGAAGCCGCCGAAGACGTCGACGGCAGCGTCGGCGTGACCACCACCGCGCTCGGCGACGAGGTTTTCGCCTCGACCATTCAGGCCAGCCTGGGCGGCGACGCCGGCAGCAGCGAAGAGCTCGACGACGCCGAAATCGAACGTTCGATTCGCGAGATCAACGAGGCCATCCAGCGCTCGTCGCAAAAGCGGCGCTGAGCAAGGCCGCGCGAGCGTGCACACTGCACGCCCATTCGCCGTTCACCGCAGCCACGACCTCATGACATTCGAACGCTCGGCCGCCCGCGGCCACGACGCCCTGCGCCCGCTCCTCATCGAACGCGGCTACACCCGGTATGCCGAAGGCTCGGTGCTGATCGCTTTCGGCCACACCCGTGTGCTGTGCACCGCGTCGGTCGAAGAGAAAGTACCGCCGCACAAACGGGGCAGCGGCGAGGGCTGGGTCACGGCCGAGTACGGCATGCTGCCGCGCAGCACCCACACCCGCAGCGATCGCGAAGCCGCGCGCGGCAAGCAGAGCGGTCGCACGCAGGAGATCCAGCGCCTGATCGGGCGGTCGATGCGCACGGTGTTCGACCTGAAAGCCTTGGGCGAACGTACCATCCACCTCGATTGCGACGTGCTGCAAGCCGACGGCGGCACGCGCACCGCGGCGATCACCGGCGCTTTCGTGGCCGCGCACGACGCGGTGACGTGGTTGAAGGCGCAGGGCAAGCTGACGCCGGTGCAGAACCCGATCCGGGACTTCGTCGCCGCCGTGTCGGTGGGCATCGTCGAGGGCGCGCCGCTGCTGGACCTGGAATACACCGAGGACTCGACCTGCGACACCGACATGAACGTGGTGATGACGGCCGCGGGCGGCTTCGTCGAGGTGCAGGGCACGGCCGAAGGCGCGCCTTTCAGCCCGGCCGAGATGGGCACGATGCTGGCACTGGCGGCCAAAGGCATCGGCGAGCTCGTTGCAGCGCAGAGAGCGGCGCTGGCCGCGCCGCTGGCCCCGCGCTGAACCGCGCCTGACCATGAAGCTGGTGCTGGCGTCGAACAACGCCAAAAAGTTGTCTGAACTGACAGCCATGTTGGGTGGTTGTAGCGTCGAGCTGGTCGCGCAGGGCTCCTTGGGCATTGCAGAGGCCGAGGAGCCGCACCTCACCTTCATCGAGAACGGCCTGGCAAAGGCACGGCACGCGGCGGCGGCTTCAGGTGCGGCAGCGATCGCCGACGACTCGGGGCTGTGTGTCGATGCGCTGGGCGGGCTGCCGGGCGTCGGCTCGGCAGACTTCGCTGGGGTCGAACTGCCAGATGGTGCTGACCGCGAGTCGCGTCGCCGTGTCCAGGATGCCGCCAACAATGCGCTGCTGCTTCAGCGATTGCAGGGCGCAGAAGACCGCCGGGCCTCTTTCATCAGCACGCTGGTTGCGGTGCGCCACGCGGCCGACCCGCAACCGCTGATCGCCGTCGGCCGCTGGCCCGGCCGCATCTTGCGTGCGCCGCAAGGCGCGCTCGGCTTCGGCTACGACCCGCTGATGTTCATTCCGGACCTCGGGTGTTCGGTCGCCGAGTTGACGGCCGACCTTAAAAATCGGCACAGCCACCGGGCTCGCGCTGTTGTGCAGATGCAGCGTCTTCTGCGCGAAGCCTGGGGGCTCAGCGCGTGATCCCGATAACGGTGGATGCGACGGGTGCGGTGCCGCGCGACGTGCAGCACTACCTGCGCCCGGGCACCTTGCAATTGCCGGCACTGCCGCCGCTGGCGCTGTACGTGCACCTGCCGTGGTGCCTGAAGAAATGCCCGTACTGCGACTTCAACAGCCACGAGTCGAAGGCCGTTCCCGAGTCGATGTACCTCGACGCGCTGCGCGCCGACCTCGAGGCCGCATTGCCGCTGATCTGGGGCCGCAAGGTCGTCAGCGTCTTCATCGGCGGCGGCACGCCGAGCCTGTTCTCGCCCGAAGCCATCGACCGCCTGATTGCTGATATCCGCGCCCGCTTGCCGCTGGAAGCCGGTGCCGAGATCACGCTCGAAGCCAACCCCGGCACCTTCGAACGCGAACGCTTCAAGGCCTTCCGCGCGGCCGGCGTCACGCGCTTGTCGATCGGTGTGCAGAGCTTCGACGACGCGGCGCTCGAACGCATCGGCCGCGTTCACGACGCGCGTCAAGCACGTGCTGCTGTCGAAGAAGCCGCATCGGCCTTCGACACCTTCAACATCGATTTGATGTACGCGCTGCCGGGTCAGACCCTGGCGGCGTTGCAGGAGGACCTGGACACGGCGCTGTCCTTCGCGCCGCCGCACCTGTCGGTCTACCACCTGACGCTGGAGCCGAACACCTTGTTCGCGCTGCACCCGCCCGTGCTGCCCGACGACGACACCGCGTCGGAGATGCTGGATCTCATCACCGAGACAACCGCATTGCGCGGTTTGCAGCGCTATGAAGTCAGTGCCTTTGCAAAGGCAGGCCATCGTTGCGCCCACAACCTGAACTACTGGCAGTTCGGCGACTACCTGGGCATCGGCGCCGGTGCACACGGCAAGCTGAGCTTTCCGCACCGTGTGCTGCGCCAGGTGCGCTGGCGCGAGCCGGCGGCGTACATGAAGCACGCCCTCGCCGGCCAGGCGGTGTCGAACGAACACGAGGTGCCGCGCAAGGAGCTGCCGTTCGAATTCATGATGAACGCGCTGCGGCTGCGCGAAGGCTTCGAGTTGGCGCGCTTCGTCGAGCGCACCGGGCTGCCGCTCTCGGCCGTGCTGACGACACTGAAGGCGGCGCAGCAGCGCGGCCTGCTCACGCTCGACGGCGAACAGGTGGTGCCGACGGCGCGCGGCTTCGACTTCCTGTCCGATTTGCAGGCGATGTTCCTCGCGGCCTGACGGCAAGCGCTCAGACGCGCGTTGTGGAACCCGCGTGCGAGCGCAGCCACTCCAGGAGCCGCGGCGCGATCTGCAGCAGCGGTAAGACCTCGTGCGCTGCGCCTTGCGCGATGGCTTCGCGTGGCATGCCGAAGACGACGCAGCTGGCTTCGTCCTGCGCGATGTTCCAGCTTCCAGCGTCGCGCATGGCGCGCATCGCCTTGGCGCCGTCGCCACCCATGCCGGTCAGCATCACCGCCAGCGCGTTGCGGCCGACTACGCGCGCGGCGCTGTCGAATAGCACTTCGACGCTCGGCTTGTGGCGGTTGACGGGCTCTGTATCGACGACCCGCGCCAGGTAGTTCGCGCCCGAGCGTTCGACCATCAGGTGGCTTCCGCCTGGCGCGATGTAGGCATGGCCGGGCAGCACGCGCTCGCCGTCCACCGCCTCGGCCACGCGGATGCGGCACATGCCGTCCAGCCGCGCCGCATAGCTTTTCGTGAAGCCGGGCGGCATGTGCTGCGTGATCATCACCGCCGGGCAGTCGGCCGGCAGTTGCACCAGCACTTCTTTGGTGGCCTCGGTGCCGCCGGTGGAGGCACCGATGAAGATGATCTTCTCGGTCGACAACCGGCCAACGGAAGCCAGCGTCACCGGCGCGGCCGGCGCGGCGTTGGCGGTATGCCCGGCTACCGGAGTGGCCAGCCGCGAGACGCGGGCGCGGGCCGCGATGCGGATCTTCTCAGTGATCTCTTCGCCCAGCCGGCGCAGCCCGTCGGCCACGCCGATCTTCGGCTTGCCGACGAAATCGACCGCGCCGAGCTCGAGCGCCTTCAGTGTGACGTCGGCGCCGCGCTCGGTCAGCGTGGAGACCATCACCACCGGCATCGGCCGCAGGCGCATCAAACGGCTCAGGAAGTCGATGCCGTCCATGCGCGGCATCTCGACGTCGAGGGTGATGACGTCGGGGTTGAGGTTGCGGATCATCTCGCGCGCCACCAGTGGGTCGGCGGCGGCCCCGATGCAGCACATATCGGTCTGCCGGTCGATGATTTCGGCGAGCAGCCCGCGCACCAGCGCCGAGTCGTCGACCACGATCACGCGTGTCTTCGGAGCCACGTTCTTGTCGTCCTTCGCGGGTGTCAAAACAGATCGATCGAACCGCCTGCGGCGACCGCCGGCACGGCCCGTTCGGCAGCGGCGCGTTCCTGTGCGGCCAGCGCCTCGGTGTTGGTCGACGCCAGGCGCTTGACCATCGCCTTGCCGCTGGCCGGCAGGTAGCACACCTTGCGCGCATGGACGTCGAGCACGTCCTTGCTGACGACGGTGATGCGTTCGGTCTTCAGGTAGTCGAGCACGAAGCGGGTGTTCTGCTCGCCGATGTTGATGGTCTTCATGCCGCCGATGACGGCGCCGCCACCGAAGACCTTGGCCTCCATCGTGTTGCGGTTGGCGCCACGCTTGATCAGCTCGCCGATCAACAGGTCCATCGCGAACGAGCCATAGCGGCCCGAGGCGCCTCCGTTGTCGCCGCTGCTGGCGCCAGCGTCGGGCAGCAGGAAGTGGTTCATGCCGCCGATACGGCGCTCGCGGTCCCACAGGCAGGCGGCGATACACGAGCCGAGGGTGGTCATGACAAGGATGTCCTCGTCGTGCACGAAGAACTCGCCCGGCAGCACCTTGACGGCTTCGTTGCGGAAATGCGCGTCGTAATAGAAGAACGACGCCTCGCCCGGCTTGCGCGGCCTGGCCTTCAGTTGTTCGAGCCGCGGCGTCATTTCTGGACCCGCTCGTAGACGGTGCGGCCGCGCAGGCGGAACAGGTCGCGCGCTTCGCTGAAGTTCTCGGAGTGGCCGACATACAGCAGACCGCCGGGCCGCATCGCCGCGTGGATGCGCTCGAGCACCTGGCGTTGGGTGGGCGCGTCGAAGTAGATCATCACGTTGCGGCAGAACACGGCGTCGAACGGATCGCCCAGGCTGGCCCAGCTCGCACTCATCAGGTTGAAGGTGCGGAATTCGATCATTCGCGTCAGCTCGGGTCGCGCGCGGATGAAGCCGGCGTTGGCCCCGGTGCCGCGCAGGAAATGCCGCTTGAGCCGCTCGGTACTGAGGCCGCGCGCATCGGCAGCGTAGACGCCGCGCTGGGCCTTGGCCAGCACCTGGGTGTCGATGTCGCTGCACACCAGCCGCACGGGTGCGGCGGGGCCCAGCGATTCGGCCACCGTCATCGCCAGCGAATACGGCTCTTCGCCGGTGCTGGCGGCGTTGCACCAGATGCGCACCGGGGCGCCGGCCGCGCGGGCGGCAAACGCCCGCAGGTCTTGCACCAGGGCTTCGAAGTGGTGTTCTTCGCGGAAGAACGACGTCAGGTTCGTGGTCAGGCAGTTGACGAACTGCTGCCACTCGGCATCGGCGGCTGTGCCCGAGCCCCGTTCGAGGCCGTCCAGGTAGATCCCGAAGCTGCGGGCCCCGGTTTCACGCACGCGGCGCGAAAGCCGGCTGTAGACCATCGCCTGCTTGCCGGCGTTCAGGCTGATGCCGGCGCGCTGGTGGATCAGCGAACGGACCCGTTCGTAGTCGGCCGGCGCGAGCGCCATGTCGCCGTCTTGCAAGGCGAGATTCAGCGTCGGCGGGGCGGCGTGGCGTGTCGTCATGGGGCAGGGAAGCGCTGCTGCAGTGTGGTCGCGCGTGGCGGTCGGCAAAGGGCCGAACTGGCCTATCCGGCTGGCGCAATTCGGCGCCGGGCGCAAACAACCCCGCTGCTAGACTGCCCGCCGCTGTGCATCCTTCCAGTGGTGCGCAGCAGCCACTACGCGGCCGTCGCTTGCACCCCTCGACCCCCCCTTCGCCCAACCTGACCGCACTGCAACTCGAGCAGGCGCTGCAGTTGCTGGGTCAATCCGGGCGCGAGTTGCCGGCGGGTGAGAAAGGCAGCCCGCAATGGCTGCAAGGCGTGATCGACGCGCTGGTGGAACTGTCCAGCCGCGATGCGCTGACCGGTCTGGCGAACCGCCGTGCCTTCGACCTGGCGCTGGCGCGCGAGATCGACCGCGTGGCGCGCAGCGGTGAGCCGGCGCTGTTGCTGGCGCTGGACATCGACCACTTCAAGCGTGTCAACGACCGCTACGGCCATGGGGCGGGGGACCAGGTCATCAAGGCGGTGGCGATGGCATTGCTGGACAGCGTGCGGCCGATGGACCTGGTGGCACGCGTGGGCGGCGAGGAGTTCGCGATCATTCTTCCGAACTGCGCCAGTTCCTTCGGCGAGACCGTTGCCGAGCGCGTGCGCCGCCGCGTCGAGCGCATGCCGGTCGGCGTCGCCCCCGGGCAAGAGATAGCTGTCAGCGTCAGCATCGGCGGCGCCTTCGCACCGCAGTGGGTGCGCTCGACGCCGGCGTTGTGGGTCGAACGTGCCGACCAGCAGCTCTACCGCGCCAAGAACCAGGGCCGCAACCTGGTGCTGTTGGAGCCGACCGCGGTATCGGTGGTCAGCAGCGAAGAAAAGCGGTTGCTGTTCGACAGCTTCCAGTTCCAGGATCACGAATGAGTCTGTCGAACCCTTCTTCCAAGCCGAACATTTGGGCCGTGACCAGTGGCAAAGGCGGCGTCGGCAAGACCTTCGTCTCCGCCAACCTGGCCGCGGCGCTGGCCCGCGGCGGGCGCAAGGTGCTGGTGCTCGATGCCGACCTCGGCCTGGCCAACCTCGATGTGGTGTTGAATCTGTTCCCGAAGATCACGCTGCACGATGTGTTCACCGGCAAGTCCACGCTGGCCGACGCGATCCTGCCTGCGCCGGGTGGGTTTTCGGTGCTGCTGGCCGGCAGCGGTATGGTCGAGTACAGCCGCATGACGCCCGAAGTGCGCGACCAGTTGCAGGCCGTCATCGACGAGGTGGCGCCCCAGTTCGACACCGTGCTGCTCGACACCGGCGCAGGCATCTCCGACGTGGTGCTGTACACCGTCTCGCTGGCCGGTGAGGTGCTGGTGGTGGCCACGCCCGAACCAACATCGCTGACCGACGCCTACGCCACCATCAAGGTGCTGGCGACGACGCAGGGCCGGCGCAAGATCAACCTCGTCGTCAACCAGACCCGCAAGCTCGGCGAGGCGCGCAGCGTGCGCATGCAGCTGCAGCAGGTGATCGACCGCTACGTCAACCCGACGCTGGACAGCCCGGTACGGCTGGAGCTGCTCGGCGAAGTGCCGGCCGACCCGGCCGTACGCGATGCCGTGCAGCGCCGGCAGTTGCTGCTGGAGCACCTGCCGGGCGCGCCCGCTGCGGTGGCGTTGCTGGCGGTGGCCGGCAAATTCCCGGCCCCCTGAACGCCGCAATTCAGCGGCGCCGGCGCGCGCGCCAACCGACGTAGGCCAGCCCCAGCGCCATCAGCGCATAACTGCCCGGCTCCGGCACGGCCGACAGCACGAACAGCCGCGAGTTGCCGGTGCCGCTGTCTTCGGCCACCAGGTAGATGGTGCCGAACTGATCGACCGTCACGCCCTCGATCGCCTGCGCCGTGACGCCCGCCAGATCGAAGCTGCTGAGCACCTGACCTTGCAGGTTGACCTCGAGCAGCTTGCGTGATTCCAGGCTCAGGATCAGCAGGTTGGAAGCCGCAGCCGTGCCGGTGAGCGCATCCACCGGCGACAGCGTCTGCACGTCGGCGAAGTTGTTGACGCCGAACAGCGCCGCGGCGCCTTCGAACAGCGTCGTCATCGTCGAGGTGCCGCCCGCGGTGCTGAAGCTCAACGAACCACCGCGCAGTTGCATCGGGTTGTCTTGCTTCACGCTGAAGAAGTTGCCGCTGGCGGGGTCGTAGCTGATGCCTTCGGTGCCGACGTTGCCGACGCTGCCAGGAGTGCTGCCGACGCTGGCGCGCGGCGTGTTGACCAGTGACACCGTGCCGCCCGCGGCGTAGCTGAACGAGTACGCGATCTGCGGCCGTTCATCGACCACAACGAGCTGGCCGTTGCCGAGGTACGTCAGCCCCTCGGCGTCGTTGTGGGTGCTGCCGGTGCCGACCCAATTGAAGGCCATGCTGCCGACGACCTGGCCAGTCAGGGTGATCTCGACCACGCCGATGCCTTCGTCGCCGACGAAGAACAGCGTGCCGCGGTCGCGGGCGTAGGTCACGGCCGAGGCTTCGAGGCCGAGGCCGCCGAGTGCGTCGAGCGTGAAGTTGCCGCTGATGGCGTAGTTCTGCAGGCCGATCGAGGTCTGCGCGTGCGCGCTGACGGCGACCAGCGCAGCGGTTGCCGCAACGATGAGTTGTTTGTTGAACATGGTCGGGTTCCTGTCGATTCAGCGAGGTTCAGCGTTGGCGGCGGCGCGCGACGGCGGCCACACCGGCCAGCCCGGCCAGCAGCATCGCCCAGGTGCCCGGCTCGGGAACCACGCCCACCGAACCGATCTCGTTGCCAGTGGCCGACAGAAGGGCGCCGTTGATGCCGACCATGCTCAGTGTGGTCAGCGTGACCGCGCCCGTGAGGCCGGCTGCGTTGTCGAAGGTGGCAAACGGCGCGGCCCCGGGCGAGGTACCGAAGTCCACCCGCGTGAGCACCGTGCCGGTGGCGTTGAACAGGTTCAGCGCGTCGCCGCCCGCCGACAGCCCGACGCCCGTCCCGCTGTAGCGGCCGATCTGCAGGCCGGCCGGCGCGGTGCTGCCGAACCAGGTCGGCGCGAAGTTCGCGTTGGCCGACGCACCTTCGATGAAGATGACCGACTCGCCCGCGGCGATGCTGGTGATGCCGAACAAGGCCACCGAGGCAGCAAAGCTGTTGGAGCTGTCGTCAACCTTGAAGCCCGTGATGTCGAACGCGCTGCTGCCGAAGTTGGTGAGCTCGAACCAGTCGGCGGCCACCGGCGAATTGCCGCTGCTCCAGGGCGCCACTTCGGTGAAGCGCAACTGGGCTTGGGCGGCACCGGCGGCGAGCAGGGCAGTCAGGGCCAGCGAGGTGGCGGCGTGGCGGCGCTGGGCGAAGGTCATGGTGGTCATTCGGTCGGTGTTGGGGAAGCAAACACCGTAGGCGGCATTGATGACGGTTTCGCGACACCGGCGTGTGCGGGCCAGTGCCGCGCACCCGTGACCGCGGGGGCGACCCGAGCGCGCCGAGCGCGCTGCGAGTCTCAGCCCACCAGCAGCACGATCAGCGCGCCCGCGCCACCTTGCGGGCCGCTGGCCTGCGCAAAGGCGACGACCTCGGCGCTCTGCGCCAGCCAGCGATGCACCTTGCCTTTGAGCACTGGCTCGCGGCCTGGCGAGCCATGCCCCTTGCCGTGTACCACGCGCAGGCAGCGCAGGCCGCGCCGGCCGCTGTTGCGCACGAAGGCGGCGAGGTGGTCGCGCGCTTCTTCGCGGCGCAGGCCGTGCAGGTCGGTCTCGGCCTGGATCGACCAGTGGCCGCGGCGCAGCCGGGTCACCACATCGAGCGACACGCCGGGGCGGCGGAAGCTCAGGCCGTCGTCGGTGAGCAGCAGCGACTCGACATCGACCTCGTCGGACCAGGCTTCCTTCAAGGCCGCACGTTCGTCGGCCTCGCGCTGGCGCGGCTCGGGGGTCGGCTGTGCGCGCGTCGACTTGGCGCGGCCGTCGGGCGGCAGCGGCGTGACGCGGCCGACAGCGTCGGCGAACACCCGCTGCGCGCGCGCCGCCGCAACACGTGCGGCGCGTTCGCGAATGGCGGCCTCGGTGGCGTCGCGCTCGCGCTCGCGCATCGCTTCGCGCAACGCCGTCAGCTCTTTCAGGCCAGATGCTTTCATCGCCAGTCAGCCGTAACTTCAGACTCTCAGATCAGGCACCGTTCGGCCATCGACACGACCGAGCCGTGGCCGACGATCAGGTGGTCGAGCACCACCACGTCGATCAGCTTCAGCGACGCCTTCAGCGTCCGGGTCAGTTCTTCGTCGGCGATCGACGGCTCGGCCAGGCCCGACGGGTGGTTGTGCGCCAGCACCACCGCGGCGGCATTGAGTTCGATCGCGCGCCGCACCACCTCGCGCGGGTAGACGGGGGTGTGGCTCAGCGTGCCCTGGAACATCTCATCGGTCGACAGCAGCCGGTAGCGGGCGTCCAGGAACATCACCAGAAAAGCTTCCGCCGGCCGCTGCGCAAGGTGCAGCGCCACGTACTGCTTCAGTGCCGACGGGCTGTCGTAGACCGGCAGCGCCGCCATCTGCGAAGCCAGCGCGCGCCGCGCCATCTCCATCACCGCGGTGATCTCGGCGCGCTTGGCCGGGCCCAGGCCTTTGATCGCTTTCAACCGGTCTGGCGGAGCTGCCAACAGCCCGGCATAACCCTTGAAATGCGTGAGCACCTGGTTCGCCAGCGCCAGCACGCCCTGGCCCTTCAGGCCGGTGCGCAGCAGCAGGGCGAGTAGTTCGTCGTCGGTGAGTGCACCGGCGCCCCGGGCCAACAGCTTCTCGCGCGGGCGCTGGTCGGTGGGCAGGTCCTTCATCGGCATGTCGGGCTTGCCCTCTTACAATCACACCCAGTCTATTCGACCTGTCCGGCCGCCCTGGTGGCCCCACACAAAGAGCGCCCACCGTGCAAACGCTACTCGTCCAGCCCGGGTCGTTCCTGACCCTTCACTACCGCCTGGCGGGGCCGGACGGTGCCGACGTGGTCAACACCTTCAACGACAAGCCGGCCACGTTGTCGCTGGGAACCGGCCAGCTGGCGCCCGCCATCGAAGCGCGGTTGATGGGTCTGGCCGAGGGCGCGCACGAACGCTTCGAACTGCCCGCCGGCGCGGCTTTCGGCCAGCGAAATCCGGATCTGCTGCAACGCGTGAAGCGGACAATGCTCGACGAACTCGGCGAACCCGGTGAGGCCTATGCGGTCGGCGACGTGGTGCAGTTCCCCACCCCCGATGGCGGCGGCGCGTATGCGGGCGTGGTGCGCGAAGTGGCCGAGAGCTGGGTGCTGTTCGACTTTAACCACCCACTGGCGGGCCAGCCGGTGCGCTTTGAAATCAAGTTACTGGGAGTACTGTGATGCTGACCGAGACCGTGGCGCTCGACGAAGTGGTGCTGGCCGAGCCGCGCGGCTTCTGCGCCGGCGTGGACCGCGCGATCGAGATCGTCGAGCGCGCGCTGGTCCGCTTCGGCGCGCCGATCTACGTGCGCCACGAGATCGTTCACAACACCTACGTCGTCGCCGACCTGAAAGCCAAGGGCGCCATCTTCATCGAAGACCTGGCCGACGTGCCGCCCGGCTCGACGCTGGTGTTCAGCGCGCACGGCGTCAGCAAGGCGGTGCGGGTGGAAGCCTCGCAGCGTGGCTTCCTGGTCTTCGACGCCACCTGCCCGCTGGTGACTAAGGTGCACGTTGAAGTCGCCAAGCTGTCCAAGGAAGGCTACGAGTTCATCATGATCGGCCACAAGGGGCACCCCGAAGTCGAAGGCACGATGGGGCAGTTGCACGAAGGCATCTACCTCGTCGAAGAAGCTGCCGACGTGCAGCATGTGCGGCCGCGCGGTGCGAAGCTTGCCGTGGTGACACAGACCACGCTCAGCACCGACGACGCGGCCCAGATCCTGGCTGAAGTGAAGCGCTGCTTCCCGCATGTGCGCGAGCCCAAGAAGCAGGACATCTGCTACGCCACGCAGAACCGGCAGGACGCGATCAAGGTGCTGGCGCCGGCGGTGGACGTTGTCATCGTGGTCGGCAGCCCAACCAGCAGCAACAGCAACCGTCTGCGCGAACTGGCGCAGCGGCTCGGCACGGCGGCCTACATGGTCGACATGGCGGACGACTTGAAGCCCGAGTGGTTCGAGGGCCGCCGCCGGGTCGGCCTGACGGCGGGCGCCTCGGCTCCGGACATCCTGGTGCAGCAGGTCATCGTGCGTTTGCGCGAGCTCGGCGCGGTCACGATCCGCAAGATGGACGGCGTGATCGAGGCGGTGCACTTCCCGCTGCCGCGCGGCCTGGGCGACCGCAGCATGAGCGAGTTTTCCAAGAGCTCCCAGGCTCGCTAGCGCTCGCCGCCCCCCGAGGGGGCTCTGGCAACGGCCCGGCAGAGCCGGCTCCGTGCCTGGGGCTTGATGAAATCACGAGAGAGCACCCCATGATCGACATCAACCTGATCCGCCGCGACCTCGACGGCGTGGTCGCGCAACTCAACCGCCGCAAGAACCCGCAGCCCTTTCTGGACGTCGGGCGCTACACCGCGCTGGAGGGCGAGCGCAAGCAGATCCAGACCTCGACCGAACAGCTTCAAGCCCGCCGCAACGCGGCCAGCAAGCAGATCGGCCAGATGAAGGGCAAGAGCGAGGACACCACCGCGCTGATGGCTGAGGTGAGTGGCATCGCCGAGCAGATGAAGGCGGGCGAGCAGTTGCTGGAGCAGCTCCAGGCCGAGCTGTCGCAGATGCTGATGTCGCTGCCCAACCTGCCCCAAGTGACGGTGCCCGACGGCGTGGACGAGACGGGCAACGTCGAGGTGCGGCGATGGGGAACGCCGCGCGCTTTCGACTTCAAGCCCAAGGACCACGTGGACCTGGGTACGCCGCTCGGGATGGAGTTCGACACCGGTGCGCTGCTGGCCGGTTCGCGCTTCACCTTTCTGCGCGGGCCCGTCGCGCGGCTGCACCGGGCGCTGGCGCAGTTCATGCTCGACGTGCAGACCGGCGAACACGGCTACACCGAGTGCTGGACGCCGTACATCGTCAACCGTGAGATCTACGAAGGCACGGGCCAGTTGCCGAAGTTCAAGGAGGACATGTTCTGGGTGTTTCGCGGAGGCGACGGCTCTGCCGCCGCGGGCGGCGGTGACGAAGCGCAGCCCGAGCAGTACCTGATCTCGACCAGCGAGGTGCCGCTGACCAACACCGTGCGCGAGCGGATCCTCGATGCAGCGCAGTTGCCGATCAAGCTGACCGCGCACAGCCCGTGCTTCCGCAGCGAAGCCGGCAGCGCAGGCCGCGACACGCGCGGCATGATCCGCCAGCACCAATTCGATAAGGTCGAGATGGTGCAGGTGGTGCTGCCCGAGCACAGCGACGCCGCGCTCGAGCAGATGGTCGGCCATGCCGAGGCCGTCCTTCAGAAACTGGAACTGCCGTACCGGGTGCTGGCCATGTGCAGCGGCGACATGGGCTTTGCCGCCAGCAAGACCTACGATCTCGAAGTCTGGCTGCCGGCGCAGGACACGTACCGCGAGATCAGCTCGTGCAGCAACTGCGACACCTTTCAGGCGCGGCGCATGCAGGCCCGCTTTCGAAACGCGGCGGGCAAGACCGAGCTCGTGCACACCCTCAACGGCTCGGGGCTCGCGGTCGGGCGCGCTTTGGTGGCCGTGCTGGAGAACCATCAGCGTGCAGACGGCGCGATCGTGATCCCTGTCGCGCTGCGCCCGTATCTCGGGGGGCTTGAGCAGTTGGGCGGCTGAGCCGCGCCTCGCCAATCAGCCCCCTGAGGCCCTAGAATCGCGGGCTTCGCACTCGTCGAACCCGTACAGGAAAGGTGGCAGAGTGGTCGAATGCGCCGGACTCGAAATCCGGTGTACTGGTCTCCAGTACCGAGGGTTCGAATCCCTCCCTTTCCGCCAGGACACTCCCCACCTAAGGTGCACACAGCGGCTCTTAGGGTGCAGGTAGAAGAGTCCTAAGTCATTGATTTGACTACAGAAACAGCCCCCTAGATACTCCGCAGCGTGCACCGAAGGCGCGCCAGCGTGCACGGTGCTCGCGGCGCTTACTGGCGGATCAGCTGGCGGATCAGCTGGCGGATCAGCCGGCGGATCAGCGGATTGTGTGGGGGTCAAACATGACGACGAACAGCAAGCGCCCGACGGCGCGGCTTCACTTGCTGACAGCGCGCGAGGTTCAGAGCGCTGGCGACGGCGACCACGCCGACGGCGGCGGGCTGCTGCTGCGGATTCGGCGCGGCCGGGTGAGCGCGGCGGGCGAGACGCTGCCCGAGTCCGAGTCCTGGGTGCTGCGATACACCGCGCCGAGCGGCAAGCGGCGAGAGATGGGGCTGGGCGTTGCGCACCGCGCCAGTACGGCACAGGCAGGCGCCTCGCTGACGACGGCGCGCGGGCTGGCCCATGCTGCGCGCGAGAAGCTGAGCAGCGGCACCGATCCGCTGGTGGCCCGCGAAGCGCACCGCGATGCAGCGCGGGCAGCGGATGGGCAGCGCAAGGCAGACAAGGCCCGCGAGCACTGGACGCTGGCCCGCGCAGCCCGCGACTATCACGAGCGCGTGATCGAGCCCACGCGGACACCTAAGCATGCGGCGCAGTGGCTATCGAGCCTGGAAAACCATGTTCCCACCGCGCTGTGGCGCGCACCCATCGCCAGCATCGCAGCCCCTGCGTTGCTGGCCGGCTTGATGGCGATCAAGCCGCACGAGCGCGCCCGCAACCTGAAGGGCGACCGCCTGCCCGAGACACAGCGGCGCATCCGCCAGCGGCTGGATGCGGTCTTCGAGGATGCGATCTTCAGCGGCCGATGCACCAGCAACCCCGCCGCTGCGATCCGCCGCAAGCTGCGCGAGCACGAGCCGCGGCGCGAGCGCGGCCGGCTGCTGGCGCTGTCCTACCGCGAGGCACCTGCACTCTTGCAGCGGGTACAGGCCGCACCGGGCACAGCGGCGCGCTGTCTGGAATTCGCGGTGCTGACTGCGGCGCGCACGAGCGAGGCTCTGCTGGCCGAATGGTCCGAGTTCGACCTGGCGGCGGGCATGTGGGCTTGCCCAGCCGCGCACATGAAGGGCAAGGCGCCGCACGCCGTCTACTTGTCGGCGCGCGCGCTGGAGCTGCTGCGTGGGCAGTTAGGCCAGGATGAGCGCTTCGTCTTCCCTTCGCCGATGAACCCGGGCAAGCCGATGTCCAACATGTCGATGCTGGCGGTGCTGGATCGCCTGGGCGTGCGCGAGCAGACGACCGTGCACGGGCTGGCGCGGGCCACCTTCAGCACCTGGGCAAACGAGACGGGCGCTGCACGGCCGGATGTGATCGAGGCCGCACTGGCGCACGAGGAAGCGAACCGGGTGCGGGCCGCCTACATGCGGGCTGACTTCGCGCGGGAGCGGCGCGCGCTGCTTGAGGCATGGGCGGGCTACCTCGCGCAGCCGGCCGCGCCGGCGCTGGCGCTGCGGGCCGGTTAGGGCGAGACGCACGGCGCTGCTGCCCCTCCAAAATGAAAAGCGGGGCAGGCTGCTGGTGACACAGCAGAGCGCCCCTAACCAGCGACAGCAGAAAGGGCTGACGATGGCTGATCGGAATTCTGCGCGAACAGAGGATCCGTTCTTTGAATGGAGCTTGGCGGGCCGTCGCCTTGAAAAGTTGCGCAATCTGGCCCGGCGTGTGTTCGTGGACCGAAACGCGGCGGGGATGACGCCTGCGCATCGGCCAGTCATCAAGGCGCTCGCACGCCCGCACATGCGAATTGCCATCGGCCTGATTCGCAAGGCGCGGCGCGCTGCGCTGGCCGGCGATGATCAGGAATTCGACCTTCTGGACGCCAAAATCTGCGCGAAGCTGAATCAAGTTCAGGTCCGGTTTAGTCAGCCGGCCCGTGAGCAGTTGGCCAAATCAATCGGGACGCTAGCCAAGGCCCGTGGCAACGAGAGGCCGAAGGACCCGATACGCGAGCGCTTAATGCAGCTAATGGCCGGCAAGCGTAGAGAAGGGATCAAGTTTCGCGAATTCTTGACCGGCTGGCAAACGGACGAGGAACTCAAAGGGCTGCGAATCGGTCCTATGCAGACGGGCGAGACGCGCGAGAAAGATTACTTTCTAGTGACGTTAGAGGCGTCGTATGACGATCCGACAGAAGAATCGAGCAAGCGGTACACCCGCGGTAGTCTGGGAAAGATGTACAGCCAAGCCAGCGCCCGCGAATAAATTTTTACCGCGCTGATCAGTAGCGGTAAATGCGTCCTGACGATTCGCCCCAATGCTGCATGGTGCAGCGGATGGAGCGAAACGTGAACGGTTCAGCCAATAAGCAGCCTGTATTTCAGCCGCTGCTGACGGAAAGCGCTTTCGCTGCGCGGTTAGGCATCGGCGAACGCAAATTCAAGCAACTGCGCGCAGCAGGTCTGGTGCCAGAGCCGCTGAGGCTGGGCCCCAGGGCCAGCCGGTGGACAGAGCACGACTACGAAGTCACGCTGACGCGGCTGCCGCGCCGCGAGCAGGCGCCGGAGCCCGAAACGCTGGCGCAAGGCCGGCGCGCCCGCATCGAAAAGATGAAGGCGGGGGTCGCCCCCGTGAATACCGCAGTGGGCGCCGTCGCGGCGGCGAGCGCGCAATGACCGCCCCAGATGTGCGAACGCCCCGGGTACCAGCCGAGGCGAACGCGGAAGACCAGAGCACAGAGCGCCTCCATTCTGCGGCAGCCGCCCAGCTGGCGCAATCCGCGGCGGATGCCAAGCGCCAGGCTACGTTGCAGGCCACGGCCGCGTTGCAAGGGATCAGCCTGCACCGCCTGGCCAGCGGCGCCTGGCTGGCATCGCGCTGGAACCTGAGCTGCGAGCTGCGAGACGATGAAATCGCGGCTTGGCTGGCGCGGACGGGAGGCCGGTAATGAGCCCCGCCACGACCCGCAGCGACTGGCACCGTGTCGGCGCGGGTCTGTCTGTCCGCTTCACGCGCCAGCACGAGCGATTCGATGCCGAGTGGACCCCTCGCCTGCCCACGGCCCGCGAGATCAAGCGGGTGGCCGACCCGGACGAGCTGGCGCTGATCGTCGCGGAGCTGTACGGCGCAGCCCTGCGCGGTTTCTGCCGCGCCATCGAAAAGGCCCTGGGAGGTGCGAGCCATGCATGACGCTACCCATGCCTTCCGCGAGGCCATCGCGGCAGCCCTGGGCCCGGACACGGCCGTTCCTGACGTGATCGAGCCCAACCGCTGGCACCGCTTCAGCGCGAACGGCAAGCGCGGCGATACGTCGGGCTGGTGTTGGCTGTTCAACGACGGCCGCGGTGGCGTGTTCGGATGCCATCGGCAGGGGATCAGCGAAACCTGGTCCGAAACACCCAGGGCCACTATGACGCCGGCAGAGCGCTATGCACACGCTCAGGCCGTCATGCAGGCCACCGCCGAGCGCGAGCGCACGCGGCGCGCAGAGTGGGCGGCGAACGCCGAGCGCAACGCGCGGCTGTGGGCGCAATGCGTGCCGCTGGTGCCGGGCGATCCCGTGACGCTGTACCTGAAGCGCCGCGGCTTCGCTGGCGTGTGGCCGCTGCCGACCGTGCTGCGGTACCACCGCGCGCTGCCGTACTGGCACGAAGGGGAGTGCATCGGCACCTTGCCCGCAATGGTGGCGCCGCTGATGACGCCTGAGGGCTGCACGCTGGCGCTGCACCGTACGTTCTTGACCCGTGACGGCCGCAAGGCCGACGTGCCCACCGTGCGCAAGCTGACGAAGGCATCGGGTCCGCTGGCCGGCGCCGCCATTCCGCTGTTCAAGCCCGTGTGCGGCCGCATCGGCATCGCCGAGGGCGCCGAAACCGCGCTGGCCGCCTGGCTGCTGACTGGCACGCCCACCGTGGCCGCGTACTGCGCGGGCAACCTTGCCGCGTATCGGTGGCCGGCTGGCGTGCAGCGGCTGGTGATCTTCGGCGACAACGATGCGGCCGGAACCGCCGCCGCCGCCGAGCTGCGCGAACGCGCCCAGATGTCGGGCCTGCATGCGCAGGTGCTGACCCCTACAGACCCCGGCGCCGACTGGTGCGACGTATCGGCCGCGCGCAGCACCATCGCCACCGCATCGGAAGGCGCTGCATGACCGCCGCCGCTGCAATGAAGCACGCCGACGATGACGCACGGCGCGCCCTTGCGGTTGCAAGCCAACCACCGCCGACACCGCTGCCGTTGCCGGCCGAACTGCTGCCGGTTGCAGCTTTCCCGATGGATGCGCTGCCCGACTCATTCAAAGGCTGGGTTGCCGATGTGACCGAGCGCATGCGCTGCCCGCCGGAGTTCGTAGGCGTGCCCATGCTGGTCGGTGCATCTATGCTGATCGCTCGCAAGGTCAGCGTGCAGCCTCAGGCGCGCTCAGATTGGACCGAACGCCCGAACCTTTGGGCTGCACTTGTCGCACCGCCCGGTTGGATGAAGTCACCCGCGATGAAGGCAGCCCTGGCCCCTATCGAACGCATGGAAGCGCGCGCCGCCGCCGAACATGAGGCGGCGATGGAAGGGTTCAAAGTCAATCTGCTGGCCCACAAGCTGAGTGCTGAGGCCGGCGAGAAGCTGGCGAAGGCGGCACTGGCAAAAGATCGCGGCGTGGATGTTCGACATCACCTGACCGGCGACGAGCCCAAGGCACCCACCTGGCCGCGCTACACCGTCAACGACACCAGCTATGAAAAGCTGCACTCGCTCTTCGAGGAAAACCCCGGCGGGTTGCTGTCGGCGCGCGACGAACTGCGCGGGCTGCTGCTAGACCTGGCGAAGGAGGAAAAGAGCGAAGCACGCGCCATGTATCTGCAAAGCTGGAGCGGTGGGGCCGCCACGCTAGACCGCATCGGCCGCGGCACCGTGCGCGTGCCCGATGCGTGCCTGAGCATGATCGGCGGCATCCAGCCCGGCCCGTTGATGGCCATGCTGTCGAAGTCAAGCGGCGGCGCGGGCGACGATGGCATGCTGGAGCGGTTCCTGATCGCATGGCCCGACAGCCCTGGTGCCTGGCGCAACGTCGATCAATGGCCGGACAGCGCCGCAAAGCGCGCCGCGTGGGACGTGTTCGACCGGTTGGACGAGTTCAATGCTGCCGACATCGGCGCGCATCAAGATCGTGATGTTGACGGGCAGCCCTGCGGCCCGTGGTTGCTGCGCCTGGCCGACGATGCGCGCGAGCACTTCGAGCACTGGCGCGCCGAGTTCATGCAAAAGGTGCGGCGCAACGGCGAAGAAAACGAGCGCCTGTCGTCAGCGCTGATGAAGTTCAACCATCATGTCCCGGCGTTGGCGTTGGTGCTGCATGTGACTGACGGCGGCCGCGGGCCGGTGTCGAAGGTCGCCACACTGCGCGCGCTGGAGCTGGCCGACTATTTCGAGTCACATGCCACGCGGCTGCACTCATGCGGACGAACCAGCATCGTGCGCGCTGCAAGGCTGATCCTGGCGAAGATCAAGGCGCAGGTGCTGGTGGCCGATTTCACGGCCCGAGACATCTATGCGCGTGACTGGTCGGGCTTGACCGACAGCGCCACCGTGAAGGCGGCGTTGGATGTCTTGGCCGCGCACGGTTGGCTGCACGAAACCGCGATATCGGCCGGCGGCGAAGGCGGCCGACCGACCACGCTGTACACGCTGACGGAGGGCGTACGCCGTGGGTAGGTGGCTGGCACTGCTGCGCGACGAATCTGCGCACACCCCCTCGGTACTCACCGACAAAACCCCCACAACCCAGGCCGAGGGGGTATTGCAGGTTTTGTCGGTGCCTCGTGAGGGGGTGTCTGCGAATTCAGCGGGTGCTGCGGCGGATATCGAAGCCTTCGAGGAGCGCGCCGCCATCCTTGAGTTCGACGCCGGGCTGCCTCGTGATGAGGCCGAGCGGCAGGCCCGCGTGATGCTCGCGCAGCCTTGCTGACCGGTGGATTGACAGCGGGACACCCACCACCGGGGGGCGTGCGCGAGATTCACGCAAAACATCTATCAGGACCGGCGCCACGGTTCGTCTTACCCAAATCACCGAACTCGCCGCAAAAACCAAAAATGGGGCGTTGTGCCCGCGCACGCGCGGGCGGGCGGGGAAAAGTGGGGTTCCAGTTCAGCACCCCACTCGTTGTGCCCGCGCACGCGCGGGCGGGCGACCCGCGATCAACTGGCGGATCAGGTCTGGGAAGCTGCGGAGTCAGGGCCGATGGTCTTCGATGCTGCGGCTGTTCAGACCAAACTACCGGCGCCCGTATCTCGGCCGCGTAGAGCCAAGAAGAGCACCTGAGCTTGTGGCGGATAGACTGGCGGAACGGTGTCGCACCCGCCTGAATCGCTAGCACTGGCGCGGGGCCTTGACAGACTCCCTTTCCGCCAAAATAGTGACAGCCCGCTTCGACAGTGGGCTTTTTCTTGCCCGGGCCCGACAGGGTGTCGGAGGGCTTTACACCCGGCAACGGGTTGCCGACATCGCCCAGCCCAAAGGCTAGCAACGGCGGGCCCTTGCGAGCGGTGGCACGGTATCTGTTGGATGCCACATGCAACCATCTGGGAGATATGCCGTGCAAACCAAATGCGCTTTGTTCACCTTGGCAGCTTTGCTCATTGCCGGTGCCAGCCAAGCGGCTCCTGTCACCTGGACGGACACCCAACTCGGTTCTGGGAACCCCGTCGCCAGCGGCGGCGTCACGCTGACCACCACCAACGCGGGTGGCAACATTGGGTTCATCCCCGGTACGGGTGGCTTCTCCGGCTTGTGGCTGGGAGGCAATAACAGTTCGGGCGTCTACACGCTGAACTTCTCGCAAAGCATCACCTCGATCGAGATCGAATTCGATGCCTTGAGCGATGTGGGGGGCGGCGCACCCGAAACCCTGTTTGGCTTTGCCACCAATCTTGGCGGGGTGACCATCACCTACACCAACCAGTTCGGTACGTCGTTCAACGGCACGACGATCACATCGACCGAGAACGACGGCCAGGGCACCATCAATTTCGCCGGCCCCGCCTTCACGTCGTTCAGCTTCAGCCACAACCAAGGTACGCAGAGTGGGTTCGTGATCGAGCGCATCCTGGTCAACACCGGCACCACGGTCCCCGAGCCGGGCACCCTGGCACTGATCGGGTTGGCGCTGGTCGGTCTGAGTGCGTCGCGCCGCAACGCCCGCCAGAACTAGAGCCTGTCGCGCTTCGGCGTTGCCCGGTACCAAGCCCGCTCGCGCAGCGGGCCATTTATGGCCGCGAAGGCCAGCAGCAGCAGCGCTGCCGGCGTGGCCAGCACGGTTACGCGAAGCTGTCCTCGGGTCACTGTGATGGTGCATTCCTGGGCGTCTGAACGGGACAGGCCAACGGCCTAGGCGCGGCGGCCGGCGCGTACTGCGCGCAAGGGAACCAACACATCGCGGGGCCGAGGTCGCATCGCGAGCGCCGCCGCCGGTCAGTCGTCGCGCACGAAGTCGATGAAGCCGCGCTCGACCTCGGTCGAGACCAGCTTGACGCGCAGCGTCTCCCCCACGTCGAGATCGGCATGCCGGCCCGCCAGCACCCCCTCCACCGGCGGCGTGGAGACACGCACGAAGGTGCTGCTCGGCGTGGGCTCGGTGGCGATCGCCTCAAAGCGCTGCCCCCGGGTGCGTCGACAGCAGCAAGGCGGCGTCGGACTTGCGCATGCGCCGCTCGACCTTATGCGCCGCGTCCTCCTGCTGGGTGCAGTGCACTGCAAGTTCCTGCAACTCGGCAATGCCGAGGGCGGCGCGCTGCCGTCGAGCACGGCCTTCACCATGCGCAGCGTCACCGCCATAGAAGTTGCACTCGCACCAAAGCACCCGTGGCTGGTGCAGCCGGTGGCCACTTGTGGCGCATGCAGGCGAACCAGCCGCAGAAAGGCTCGCCGATGCGGGCACTGAAGTCCTGCGCGCGTGCGACGCCCGAACCGGGTTTCTCAGTGGACGGGCACCCAGACCATCGCGATGCTGACCCAGGCACCCACGCTGAAGTACGGCGTGAGCCACATCGCATCGTCCTTCCAGGCCGACCAATGCCGGCTGGGCACGCGCCGGTACAGGGCATCACGCGCGCCCTGACCCAGGCTCAGGTAGGCCTGCCCGCGGGCCAGGCCCTCGCGGTGGCGGCGCAGGTACATCGGGGCGTCCACCGTGAGCACGTAGGTGACGAACACCAGCGACCCTACAAGGCCGACGACGGCCAGTGCCTGGACCCAGCCGATGCTGTGGCCCGCGACCACCGCCAGCAACGCGGCGGTCAACGAAAACCCCGCCGCCCAAAGCAGTGACTCGACGGCCTGCGTGATGTGGTTGAGCGTCAACACGCTGTGCCAGCAGAAGGCTTGTGCCAGCGTCATGAACACCGGAATGCCCCAGGCGGCGTGCTGCACTGCCGGCAGGCCAGTGACCGCCCCCAACTGGTGGACCAACAGGCCGAGTTGCACGCCAAAGCAGATTTCGGCCACCGTGGCCGCAGCGCGGCCCAGGATGATGCTGGACAAGAAGGAATCCACCACCACCAGACGCTCCAGATCCACCCGGGGCAGCACCGATCGGTACGCACACACCAGCACGTAGACACCCGACAGCGTCAGCTGCCATCCCGCATAAAGACCTGAACCCGGGCCGGCATACCAGACGACCAGCCACAAGCACACATTCACGCCCGCCAGTGCACAAAGCGCCCGCCACCATGACAGTGCCCTGGTGTCGGGCAAGCTCTCGACTACAGCATAGGAGTGACGGAGTGATGACATTTCGCCGCGATGCTAGCTGGCTGACGGCGCGGACAGCAGCGGCCCGGCGGCCGACGCCAGATCGCGGTGGAGGCCTCACGCTAGGACGGGTACCTCATCCTCGATACCGGCGTGGCGAACCGAGGATCACCGTGCAAGCTCTTCCATCGCGGATCGAGACGTAGCCAGAACAGCCAGTGCGAGCGCTCGTCGAATGCGCGGTCGAGCCAGCGGAACGCCTGGTCGACTTGGCCGAGTCCGGCATGCACCAATGCGACACCGTAGGACGTGACGAAGCGCTGCTTCGAGAGAGCGCGTCCATTTCCCGCAGCACGGCCTGCGCCTCCAGGGTCATGCCGGCCATGCCGTACGTGAAGCCGCGAGCGGCGACCAGTACGGACCACTCGCGCGCCTTCGCCTCGGCCACGGCCGTCTCGGCGGGCGCAGCGTCGAAGTGGCCCTGCTCCAGGAGCGCGCGCGCCAGCCACAGGTGCGCCAGCAGGAAGTCGCTCTTCATCGCGAGCACGGACTGCAACTGGGTTACCGCTTCGCCGTAGCGGCCGCTGTAGTAGTGGTGGAAACCGATGTCGGTGTTGATCGCGACTGAGAGCGGATCGAGTTGGTGGGCCGCCTTGACTTCGCGGAACCCCGATTCGGCTGGCCGCTCGCCAGCAAGTACACGGCATACCACTGGGCGAGACCGGGTCCTTCGAGTTCAGCTCGAGCGCGCGTGCGAATTCCTGGCGCGCGCCCTCCCAGTCCCAGTCGAAATAGCAGTTGATTTAGGCCAGCGCGGCGTGTGCCTGGGCCAGCGACGGATCAAGGTCCAGCGCCTTGAGTGCGTGTGGCCGGGCGACCGGAAACGTCCCAGCCGGTGCAACGTAGCCCAGGTAGCCGAGGCTGGTGTGGGCATCGGCCAGCACGGCGTGGGACAAAGCGAACCGTGGGTCGAGCTCGATGGCGCGGCGAAAATGAACGATCGCGCTTTGCAGGCTCGGCTCCGAGCGCTGATTCCACAGGTAGCGTCCCTGCAGATGGGCTTGGTAAGCCTGCGTGTGGCCAGTGGGCTCCGGCGCCGGCCTGTTGCTCTCTGCGCCCGGGAGCGAATTGCGCAGCACGTTGGCGACATCGTGCGTGACGCGTGCTTCGAGCTTGGGCAGGTCTGCGAGGGCCACCTCGTACGTCGTGCTCCTTACCTGCGCGTTCTTGGGGACGTCGACCAGTTCGACGCCGAGCCTGACGCCGTCGCCGTTGCGTGACAGCCTGCCCGTGACGACTGCGCTGGCCTCGAGCGCGCCACCGGCCGCGGAAGGGTCGCTCGCCGCATCCTTGAAGCGGAATGCCGAGGCTCTGGTTGCGACCCGCAACTCCGGCAGCCGTGCCAGGCCGTCGATGACGCTCTCGACGATGCCAGGTCGCTGGGCGTGGTGGAGCAGACGCTGTTCAACTGGGTCAAGGCGCAGCGAGCGGGCAAGCTCAAAGGCGCTGACAGCAAGGTTGTGAGTGCGGAGCAGATGGAGATCAGCCGGCTGCGGGCCGAGCTGGCGCGTGTGAAGATGGAGCGCGACATCCTGGGAAAAGCGCCTGCGTACTTCGCGAAAGCGCAGAGCTGAAGTACGCCTTCATCAATCGGCATCGGCGGGTGTAGCCGATCTCGGTGCAGTCCCGGGTGCCTGAAGCCAGCGTGGCCGGGTATCACGAGCACTTCGTACGCCGTGCCAGCGCGGACCAGCGGCGCCACCTGAGCGACGACGCCGCTGGTGCACATCAAGGTCATCCACGCTGGAACGCACGGCGGCTACGGCTGGCCCCGCACGTGGAAGGAACTGCTGGCGCGCGGCATCCGGGTGGGCAAGGAACGGGTACAGAAGCTCATGCAACGGCACGGCATCCGCGCCAAGGGCAAGCGCCACTTCAAGGTCACCACCGACAGTAACCATGACCTGCCGATTGCGCCCAACCTGCTGGTCAGGCAGATCACAGTGGCCGAGCCGGACAAGGTCTGGGCGGGCGACATCACCTACATCCACACCGGCGATGGGTGGCTGTTCCTGGCCGAGGGGACCGACCTGTTCAGCCGCCAGGTGGTGGGCTGGAGCCTGCGTGAGACCATGACGCGCGACATCGTCATCGATGCCCTGCGCATGGCGTGGTTCAAGCGCCACCCGAGCAAGACGGCCGAGTTGATGTTCCACAGCGACCGGGGCAGCCAGTACGCCAGCAACGACTTCCGCGACGTGCTCAAGGAGTACGGCATCACGGCTTCGATGAGCCGGCGTGGTGGCTGCTGGGACAACGCCGGCAGCGAGACGCTGTTCGGGTCGCTGAAGGTGGAGCGACTGCATGGGCAGAACTTCGAAACCAGGCGGCAAGCCACGGATGAAGTCATCGACTGGCTGCTCTGGTACAACCGGACGCGACTGCACTCGACGCTGGCCTATGTCAGCCCGATGAGGTTCGAGCAAGACTGGCTTGCCAACCAACCAAGGCAAGTCAATTCGTGACTCGGCTATGGAGTACGGATTCCAGGGGCGCGGTCAGTGCTGCCTACCTCTACTGCCACTGCCTTTACGAAGGGCCCACCATGAAGATTCGCCACCGCATCACCCTCAGCCCTCTGGCCCTGCTCGCCATCGCGACCCTTGCGCCGCCGGCGCTGGCGCAGACCCAGACGCAGACGCAGACGCAGACGCAGCAAAAGGTCACCGGCCCGACCGCGCGCTACTGGGTCTCCGCCGAGGTCGCGAGCGGTTTCTCGATGGGATCGATGCAGGGCGGCGGCGGCTTTGGCAGCATCATGGCCGCCGCGATGGGCGGTGGCGGCCCGCGCAAGACGCTGCGGCTCGACCTGGGCTCGGTAAAAGCCGTTAACCCGGCCGAAGCGATCCACACCTTGCCGCCGGCACTCAGCATGGGCGCCAGCCTGCCGCTGCTCGGCGAGCGCGCCGCGGCGGCCCCCGAACCGGTGGAGCGCGATATCCCCGACACCCGCGAGATGAGCGAAAAGCCCAAGGGCCGGATGCTCTTCTTCTGGGGCTGCGGCGAGAACGCCGGCCCCGGCCAGCCGGTGGTGCTTGACTTCGCGCAGATGGCCAATGGGGTGCTGCCGCCGAACCTGCGCTCGGTGACGATCCGCGCGCAGCGCACCGGCCCGAGCTTCGGCCGCGACAAGGGCTTCGCCGAGTGGCCCAACCGCAAGGACAGCACCGGCGTGCCGGCGCAGGCCAGCCTGACAGGCGCGCACAGCGTCAGCGGTGCGTTCATCCCGGACATCCGCTTCCAGGTCGGTAGCGACCACGACTTCATGGACGCGCTGTCGCTACAGCAGGCGCCCAGCGCTGGCGGCGGCCACCGGCTGGCCTGGAACGGCGTGCGCACCGCCCTCGGCTACTTCGCCACCGGCATGGGTTTCAAGCAGGGCGCGGGCGACGCCAGCGACATCGTGTTCTGGAACAGCAGCAGTGCGCGGCTGCTCGGCGGCGAGCAGCTGATGGGCTTCCTGGCGCCAGCCGAGACCGAACGGCTGGTGCGCGAGAAGGTCGTGCTGCCGGCCGGCACCACCGAGTGCATCGTGCCGAAGGAAGCCATCGCCGCGGCCGGCGGGCCGTTGATGATGGTCAACCTCAACGCCTTCGGACCCGAGCTGAACGTGGTGCACCCGCCGCGCCCGCAGGACCCGAAGGTCGACTGGAACCAGGAATATGCCGTCAAGCTGCGGCAGCGCTCCTACACCGGCTCGGTCGGCGGCATGGGCGAAGGCATGGCCCGCGGTGGACGTGAGCCGGCGCAGGGCGAAGCCGCAGGCGGCGACAGCAAACCCAGCGTTGCCGACCAGGCCAAGTCGCTGCTGAAGGGCATCTTCGGCAAGTGAGGCCGCGGGGCGGGCCAGCGCGCCTGCTCGTGCTGACCTGGGCGCTGCTGAACGAGCTGCTGCGCGTAGGCCTTTGCCTACACGCAGTCGGTCGCCTCTGAATCGCGCGGATGCCCGAATCAGCGCATGATTGCTGCATTGCAGCATTTCCATCGGGAGCCGGTTTGAACATCCACTTCATCACCGAGAAGATTCACAAGGCTTTGACCTCGGCGGGGTTGATGCGCGGCATACCTGCGCCGAGGGCCGACGACGGTCTGGTCGTCGTCGAACGCGTCGACGCCCCGCTACCGCCACAGCCTGCGGGGCGCTCGGCAGCGCGACCCGCCGGTCGCTTCATCGGGCTGTCGCACAACGGCCCGCGGGGTGCGCGCGACTACAAGCTCTACGTGCCCGCCGCTTACCGCGGCCAGGCGATGCCGCTCGTGCTGATGCTGCACGGCTGCAAGCAGAACCCCGACGACTTCGCCACCGGCACGCGCATGAACGCGCTGGCCGAACAGCACGGCTTCTTCGTCGCCTACCCCGCGCAAAACGTGGCCGCCAACGGCAGCAACTGCTGGAACTGGTTCGAGCGCCCGCAGCAGTCGCGTGAAGGTGCCGAGCCGCGGATCCTGGCCGGCATCGTGGCCGATGTGAGCGCGGCCTACGCGGTCCAGGCCGACCGGGTCTTCGTCGCCGGGTTGTCCGCGGGCGCGGCGATGGCTGTCATCCTGGGCCGCACGCACCCCGAGCTGTTTGCCGCCGTGGCCGCGCACTCGGGCCTGCCGCTGGGCGCTGCGCACGACGTGCCATCGGCGTTTGCGGCCATGGCCGGGCGGGTGCCGTTCGGTGCTGCGCGTGGTGAAACCGGGCTCAGCGACACCTCGCCGACCCCGCGCACCATCGTTTTCCACGGCGACAAGGACAGCACCGTCAAGGCCAGCAACGGCGCGGCCATCACGCGCCAAGCGGTGGCCTCTTTCGAAGCTGGGGCCGGGCCGTTGCGCCAGGTCACGCGGGAAGGCGTCGGGCCTGTCAGCCGGCGCGCCACGGTGGCCAGCTGGCTGGACGAGGACGGTGTCGCGTTGGTCGAAGAGTGGGTCGTGGAGGGCGGCGCGCATGCCTGGTTCGGCGGCGATGCGGCGGGTTCCTACACTGATGTGGCTGGCCCCGACGCATCGGCCGAGATCGTCCGCTTCTTCCTGCGCCGCTAGTCGCCGCCCGTGAGCGCGGGGGTGGTCCGCGGCGGGCTTGGCACCGGCGGCACAATGGTCCCCGCCATGCCGGACCGTGCTGCGTCCCTCCCGCTGAGCGCGCTGCTGCTTGCCGCTGCCGTGCTGGGCGGCTGCGCGTCGCGCTCCGTCAACGTTGCGCCGCTGCCGGCCGACCCGGCCGCGTTCGCCAGCTGGAGTTGCGACCGCATCGACGACGAGATCGACGCCGTGCAGCAACGGGCTGCCGACGTGGCCTACGCGGTCGACGAGCGCGCGGGCAACAACATCCTGGCACTCGGTGTTGGCGTGACGATCTTCTGGCCGGCGATGTTGGCGATGCGCCCCGATGGCCCCGAGTCGGGCGATCTCGGTCGCCTGAAGGGCCGCTTCGAGGCGCTGAAGACCGCGTCGGCCGCGCGCCCCTGCCCACCCGCCAACCCGTTGCTGCCCGCTGCGCAGGCCGCGGCCTTGCCGCTGGTGCTGGGTGAGCGGCTGGTCTACGAAGACCGCTCCAGCCTGCGCCTGCCGGCGCAGGAGTGGGCGCTACGGCTGATCGCATTGCGCCGGGCCGAGCTGGAGTTCCAGCTCGACGGCGGCGGCATGCGTGGCACGTGGCTGCAGGACCGCGTCGGCAACGTCACCACTGCGCCTTTCGGCACGCTGCACTGGCCGCGCCTGCTGCGGGCTGATCTGGTACTCGGGCAGGTGCTGGCGGGCGACATCGTCGTTGCCGGCGACCCGATTGCGCGGGCCCGGATGCGTGGGCAGGTGGTGGCGGTGGGGCCGCAGACGATCGCCGGCCGCCGCTTCGATGCCGCAGTGATCGAGCTCTTCGGCGACGCCCCGCGCGGCGAGGCCTCGACCCGCGTCGACGGCGCGCTCGTCATCGACCGCACCAGCGGCGTGTTGCTGCGGCTGGACCTGCGCAGTGCCCAGGCGCCCTTCTCGCTGCAGCGGCGGTTGGTGCGGGTGGACGTGCCCGGCAATTAGATCGGGTGCGGGCCGAGCACCGGGCCGTTCACAAGCCGCCTCGCGATCCCCGCGGGGCCGAGTCCGGACACCAACCCTCCGGAGGACTGTTGGTGGCTGGCGAAGAGCCGGTCCGCATGGCCCGGCGCGGCGTGCAAGGCCGGCCGCCGTACCCGGCGGACGAGGGGCTCCATGTCTGGCCTACAGATCTTTACCCCCGGCCCACACCCGCGCGACAGTGGCGGCGCACGATGCACTCCATCGGCAACCCCGCACCAGGACTCTCCATGTATCAAGTTCTTTCGACCCCAGGCCTGCGTATCGCTGCGGCCACCACCGTGCTGGCTTTGGCCGGTGGCTTGTTCCAGACCGCGCAGGCCGCACCGCACGACGGCCACGGCGAACGCGGTGGCCCGGGCGGCGCCGGTTTCATGATGGGCAGCCCGCGCATGCTCGAGCGCGTGCTCGACAGCGTCAACGCCACGGCCGAGCAGCGCACCCAGATCAAGGCCATCGCCAGCGCCGCGCAGACCGACATGAAAGCCATCCACGCCCAGGGCAAGACGCTGCGCGAGCAGAGCGCGGCGCTGTTCGCGCAGACCACCGTCGATGCGCGCGCCGCCGAGTCGCTGCGCCAGCAGATGCTGGCCCAGCACGACGCGGCCAGCAAGCGCACGCTGCAAGCCATGCTCGACGCCAGCCGCGTGCTCACGCCCGAGCAGCGCCAGAGCCTGGCCAAGAAGATGGCCGAGCGCCGCTCGATGATGGAACGCCACCGCGGCGAGCGCGAGTCGATGGAAGGTGGCCGCCCGCCGCGTTGAGGCGCCGCGCCCACGGCGCTATCGTTGACTCCTCCAGCCCGCGCGTAACCCGCACGGGCTTTGCCCCGGCGGCCCTGGCTCGATACAGGCACCGGGGCGCTTTGCTGACAAGGGCACCGTGACACCCCGCCTGCTGCTGATCGACGACGACGCACGCCTGACCGGCATGGTCGGCGACTACCTCGGCCGCAACGGTTTCGAGATCGAGACCGCCGGCTCGCTGGCCGAGGGCCGCGAGAAGCTCAAGAGCGCCAGCTTCGACGCATTGCTGCTCGACCTGATGCTGCCCGATGGCGATGGCCTGGACCTGACGCGTGAACTGCGCGCCGCGCCACGCACCCGCCGCCTGCCGCTGTTGATGCTGACGGCGCGCGGCGAGCCAATGGACCGCATCGTCGGCCTGGAGATCGGCGCCGACGACTATCTGCCCAAACCCTTCGAGCCGCGCGAGTTGCTGGCGCGTGTGAAGGCGCTGCTGCGCCGCACCGCACCGACGCCGCAGGCCGACGACGTGCTGGTGTTCGGGCGGCTTGAAGTCGACCTGGGAGCGCGCCAGGCGCGGCTGGACGGTGTGGCTTGTGACCTGACCAGCCACCAGTTCGAACTGCTGACGGTGTTGGCGCAGAGCCCGGGCCGGGTGTTGTCGCGTGACCAGATCATGGACACCCTGAAGGGCCACCCGCTCGAAGCCTTCGACCGCAGCATCGACGTGCACATCTCGCGCATCCGCGCCGTGATCGAAGACGACCCTAAATCGCCCAAGCGCGTGCTCACCGTGCGCGGTGCGGGTTACGTCTTCGCGCGCAAGCAGGACGCTGACGACAGCTAGCCAACGCTACGTTCCATGCGCTCGCTGTACTTGCGGATCTGGGTCACCGTCGTAGTGGCGTTAGCGCTGTTCGCGCTGGTTGCCGGCTGGTTGTTCCAGCGCCAGCTCGACGAACAGCGCACGCGGGTCGAAGGCGCGGCGCGGGATCGGGTCGCCGCGTGGGGCGACCTGATCGAACGCTCGCTGCCCGGCGCGTCGGCCAGCCCGGCCGAACAGGCCCGTGCGATCAACGAGTGGGCGATGCGCCTGCGCATGCCGATGGCGCTGGACGACGCACAAGGCACGCGCATCGGCAGCAGCGACAACTTCGCGCGGCGTGAGGCAGAGTTGCCGGGTTTCATGGCCCGCATGCAGGCCATCCCGCTCGACGATGGCCGCACACTCTGGGTGCCGCGGCCGGGCGCGGTGCGGCCGCAGGGCGCCGGCCGGCAAGGCGCGCCGGGTGAGCCGCGGTGGTTCCCGCGCCGGCTGCCCGAAGGGGCCGGGCTGGCGGCGCTGCTGGTGGTGATCTTCCTGGCTGTCGCCGCCGGTGCGTGGCCGGTGGTGCGGCGGTTGACGCGGCGGCTGGAAGCGCTCAAGCAAGGTGTCGAAGCCTTCGGTGCCGGCGCCTTGCACCAACGTGTGGCCGAAGACGGGCGCGACGAGGTTGCTGCCGTCGGAGCCAGCTTCAACCGCGCCGCGACGCGCATCGAAGCCTTGCTGCGTTCGCACCAGAGCCTGCTGGCCAATGCCAGCCACGAACTGCGCTCGCCGCTGGCGCGCATGAAGATGGCACTGGCGATGCTGGAAGACACCACACCGGCCCAGCGCGAGCGCCTGAAGCGTGAGATCGACGCCAACATCGCCGAGCTCGACGCGCTGGTCGAAGAGGTGCTGCTCGCGAGCCGGCTCGATGCGGCCGTCACGCTCGACAAGCAGGAGCGTGTTTCGCTGCTGGCGCTGGCCGCGGAAGAGGCCGCGCACGTGGATGCGTCCGCACACGGTGAAGACCTGCATGCGCTGGGCGACGAGCGGCTGCTGCGCCGCGCCGTGCGCAATCTGCTGGAGAACGCGCGCCGCTACGGCGGCGGCAGCGTCGAGGCCGAGGTCACCCGCGGGGCGGCGGGTGTCGAGTTGCACATCAACGATCGCGGCCCCGGCGTGCCCGAGGTCTATCGCGAGCGCATCTTCGAAGCCTTCTTCCGGCTGCCCGGCCACGCCGAGCGCAAAGGCGGCGTCGGTCTGGGGCTGGCGCTGGTGCGGCAGATCGCGCAGCGCCACGGCGGCAGCGTGCGCTGCCTGCCGCGCGAAGGTGGCGGCAGCAGCTTCGTGCTGGCGTTGCCGGCCGGCTGAACCCACAGGCCGAAGTGCCCCCTGTTCGGGGGGGCGCGCACCGCCGCGTCACCCCCGCGTCACCCCCGGCGCGCGCGTCAACGGCCTACATTGGCTGCACCGCGTCTGCTCAGAGGGGTTTGCCATGTCCACCCGTGCGATCCGCCGTCAAGCCACGGCCGCCTGCCTTGCGGTGGCAGCTGCCGCGCCTGCCGCGGCCTTCACGTACTACCCGACCGGCCCGACCACGGCCTCCAAGTGGGGCAGCAACACGGTCGGCACCGCCAGCGGCGTTGTCACCTGGAGCCTGATGGCCGACGGCACCGGGCAGGATCCGTCGGTCGCGTCGTTCGGCTGGACCGGCAACAGCGACCTGGCCAGCGTGTTCGCGCAGGTCGGCGGGCAGGCCGCGGCTGTGGCGGCGATCCAGACCGCCTTCAACGCCTGGTCGTCGGTGGCCAACATCACGTTCGTGCAGGTGGCCGAGAGCGGCAGCCTGCCGTTCGGCGCGGCCTACGGCTCGCCCGCGGTGGTCGGCAGCATCCGCATCGGTGCCTTCGCGTTCGCCAGCGGGGACTTCACCGGCGCGGTCGGCTACACGCCGCCGCCCAACGGCGGCACCACGCTCGAAGGCGACGTGATCTTCAACCTCAGCAACCGCTTCGGCATCCCGGCGGGCGGCGAAGGCACGCTGTACGACCTGTACCCACCGCCGACCGGCTTCTACCTGAACGACTTCGCCGGCCTGTTTGCGCACGAGATCGGCCACGCGCTCGGCCTGGGCCACAGCGACGTGACGACCGGGCTGATGTGCGGCTACCAGAGCCCGTCGTTCGACGGCTCGCAGTGCTACTGGGCCGACCCCGATGGCGACTCGATGGCGCCGATCACGCGCATGCCCAAGGCCGACGACATCGCCGGTATCCAGTTTCTGTACGGTGCGCCCGTGCCTGAGCCAGGCACCTGGGCGATGTGGCTGGCAGGCGTGGGCGTGGTCGCCAGCATGGCCTGGCGCCGCCGCAAGGCCGCCGCGGGCTGAAGACGCGCAGCGCGAGACCGTACGAAAACCCACGAACCGCCCATCCGCCACCCGTGAGGGGTCTGTCGCCAGAAGGGCGGCCGCGCTATCTTGCGCGGCCCGATGCCCACCCGTCCTTCGTCCACCGCCCCTGACTCCGCCCAGCCGGCTGCCGCCGGCGTGCCCGAAGCGGCGTTGGCCCAGGCGGTACGTGACGAGTTGCACCGTGTGCTCGGCTCGCCCGCCTTTGGCGGCGCGATGGCGCACCAGAGGCTGCTGCGCCACCTGGTCGAACGCACCTTGGCCGGCGAGGGCGAGACGCTCAAGGAGACGGTGATCGCGATCGAGGTCTTCCAGCGCCCGGCAGGCCGCTTCGACCCGAAGAACGACAGCATCGTGCGCGTTGAGGCGCGGCGGCTGCGCGAGCGGCTGCGCCTGCATTACGACACCCCCGCGTTGCCGGCTGCGCGGCTGCACATCGAACTGCCCAAGGGCAGCTACCGCCCGCGCTTCGTGCCCGGCGGCGATGGCGTCGCGACCCCGGCTGCCGATCTGGTCGACCGCGGCCAGTACTTCCTGCGCCAGGGCCACGAAGACGGCCACCGCAAGGCGCTGGCGCGTTTTGAAGAAGCCGCGCTGCTGGCACCGGGTCTGGCGGCAGCGCACAGCGGCGTGGCGCGCGCCTGGATGCAACTGGTGGCCACCAACCTGGAGCCGCCATTACCAGGCGTGCAGCTGGCGCTGGCCGCCGTCAAGCAGGCGCTCGAGCTTCAGCCGGCGCACGCGGAGTCAATCGTGCTGGCGGCGCAGCTGACCCACCGCTACGAGTTCGACTGGCCGGCTGCGCGTGCGTTGTTCGCGCGGGCTGCGCGCGCAGCGCCGGAGTCGCCGTACGTGCAGCACTCGCTGGCCTTTTCGCTGATGCTGCGCGGTGCGTTCGACGAGGCCCAGGCGTTGCTGGGCGACGCGCGCCAGCGCGATCCGCAGCACCTGACGTTGCGCGCGCACGAGGCCCTGCTGCACCTGTACCGCCGCGACTGGGACGCTGCCGACGCAACATTGCGGGCGCTGCTGGACATGGTGCCGGACAACGTGCTGGGCACCAGCTTGCAAGCCAACGTGGCGCTGCTGAGGGGCGAGCCTGAAGCAGCGCTGCCGCTGTTCGACGTCGTCGCATTGCGTCACCCGGGCCTCAGCATCGGTGCCATCGGCCGCGCGCAGGTGCTGGCGGTGCTGGGCCGTCATCGCGAGGCACGTGAAACCCTGCGCGCCTTGATACGCGGTTGGCGCGGTCGCTACCTGTCGCCATACCAGTTGGCGATGGTTCACGAACGGCTGGGTGAACGCGCCGAGGCGCTGGCCACGATGGCGCGGGCGATCGACGAACGCGACCCGAACGCCGTCTGCCTACCGGTGGACCCGACCTTCGATGCGATGCGCGCCGACCCGGCAGGCGCCGCGCTGGTGCGCCAGGTGATGGACGGCGCGATCAGGGCGGTGCCGGCTGCGGCACACGGGGCTGCGGCGGCTGCGGCGGCTGCCGCGACTGCCGTAGAACCCATGCCATGAAAGCCGCCAGCGCGGCGGCTGCCAGCACCAGCCCGGCCGTCGCGGCGATCCAATAGCCTGGCGCACCACGCCAGGCCGCCGGCACCGAGCCGCTGGTGTCGAAGGCCAGCAGCCACCCACCGCCCAGCCCCACGCCCCACAGCGCAGCGACGTAGATCAGCACCGGCACGACGGCGACGTGGTATGCGCGCAGCACGAACACCGCCACCGTCTGCGCTGCATCGGCCACGTGGAATGCCGCCAGCCACGCCAGCAGCGGTAGTGCGGCCGCCAGCACTGCGCCGTCACGTGTGTACAGCCCAAGCACGCCATGGCGGCCGGCCAGCAGCGCCAGCGCCATCAACACCGAGATGCCGGTGGCCAGCACCAGCCCGTGCCAGGCCAGCCGTTCGGCAGCGCGGCCGTCGCCCGCGCCGAGCTGCTGCGCCACCAGCGTGCCGGTGGCGTTGGCCAACGCCAGCGGCATCATGAACATCAGCGACACCAGGTTGGCCGCAAGCTGGTGCCCGGCCACGGCGGTGGTGCCCAGACGCGCAATGAAAATCGCCATGAACGCGAAGCCGGTGACCTCGATGACGATGGCAGCGCCCATCGGCACACCGAGCCTGAGTTGCGCTTTCAGCGCCGCCAGACGCGGCCGGTCCAGGCCGCGGCCGAGCAGCGCGAAGGGCGTGTAGAACGAATCACGCCGCAGCAGCCACAGCGCCAGCAGCACCTGGGCCCACATCGCCACGGCCGTGGAAATGCCGCAGCCGGTGACGCCCAGCGCCGGGATGCCCAAGCCCGGCACGCCAAACACCAGCGCAGTCGACAGCGGCACCTTCAGCGCGAGCCCGCCGAGTTGCAACGCCATCACCGCCTTCGGCCGCGACACCGCAGTGTTGAAGGCGCGGTAGACCGTGAACAGCAGCGATGCCGGCAACGAGAACGCCAGCGCGGTGAGAAAGCCGCGCACCTTGGCCGAGACCTCGGGCGAGGCCTGCGACAGCGCGAGAAACGGGGCCGGAAACAGCAGCAGCGTGCTGCCCGCGACCGACAGCGCGAGCGCCACCCACACCGCCTGGTGCGCCTCGCGCCCGGCCTGCGGCAGATCGCCTGCTCCGAAGTGCCGGCCGACGATCGGGCTGAGTGCCAGCACTACGCCCATGAAGCCGATAAAGATGGTGACGAAAGCTGCCGAGCCGATCGCCAATGCCGCCAGGTCGACGACGCCATAACGTGCAATCAACACGGTATCTACGGTCGCGAAGGCCAGCACGGCCAACTGGCCCACCAGCACCGGCCAGGCCAGCGGGGTGATGAGGCGGGCGCTGGCCAGCAGGCTGGCGGTCGCGGCGCCGAAGCGGCCTTGCTTCACATGCCGGTGGCCTTGCCGGCGGCTGGCGGCACGGCAAAGGTGTCCGCTGGCGGATGGTCCCTGCCGGTGGCTTCGCGCGCCCGCTCCGAATAGCGGTTGAAGCGCCAGGCGGTGGCTTCCAGCATGATGCGCCGCCACACCGCGCGTTTGTCGCCCGGGCCCATCGTCGTCCAGTGCTGCACCTCTTCAAAGGTGCGACCACAGCCCTTGCAGATGTCGTCGCCCTGGCTGGTCGAGCAGATCGCAATGCACGGCGCGTCGGGCGTGCTGGCGTACCACGCCAGCCATGCCGCCAGCGCCTTCGGCGGCATGCTGGCTTCGTCGCACAAGGGCTCGCGGTAATAGACCATCAGTCCGTAGACCTCGGCCAGCGCGCGCACCTCGGAGCAGGCGGTGATGCCGTCGGGCGAAGGCGAACGGTGACGCCACCAGTTGATGGCGGACTCGATGTCAGAGATGTGAAGGGTAGCCATTTGTCGAGTTATGTTCTTCCTCGCTTTGCCTCGCCTTGCATCAGCCCGCCGGCAGCGCGGCCAGGAATTCGAGCACCGGCGCGACGGAACGCGCGGCGTCCTCTTCCTGCGGCACATGGCCGAGCTGCGGGAACACGATGCGCCGGCTCCCGGCGATCTGGCGTTCGAGGGCTTCGCCGACCGAAGGCGGGATCAACCGGTCCCGCCCGCCCCACAGGATCAGCGTCGGCAGTTTCAGCGTTGCGATGCGCTCGGCGTGCTGACCGGGCACGTACTGCGACATGCAGGCGTTCAACGCCCGGCGGTTGCCATCGCGCAGGGTGAGCTCGAAGTAGCGATCGATCAGGTCGCCCGTGACCTTCGTGGGATCGCCGTAGACGCTGGCCACGCTCTGCACGACCAGCGGCCGCGGCAGAAAGTATTCCGAGAGGCGGTTGAGCACCGGCAGGCGTGCGATCGTGAAGCCGATCGGCATCGCTTCGGGCGTGAACGGCGGCCCGGCTGCGTCGACCAGCACCAGCGCGGCCACCTGCTGCGGCGCGAGCGCGGCGGCGCGCCAGGCGACTTCGCCGCCGAGCGAGTTACCGCCGAGCACGGCACGCGTGATTTTCAGCGTTGCCATCGTGTCGAGCACGAAGCGGGCGAGGTTGTCGCGGTCGCAGTCGCCGGCCGGATAGCGGCTGCCCGCCGCACCCGTGAACGGGCCGGTCAGCCCAAAGTTCGGCAGGTCCAGCGTCAGCACGCGGCGGGTCGGCTTGATCGCCTTGACCCAGCCCTCCCAGGTGTGCAGGCTGGCGCCGGTGCCGTGCAGCAGCACGACGGGCAACGGGTCGTCTCTCGGGCCCTCGTCGCGCAGGTGCACGACCTGCCCGGCGACTTCGACGAAGTCAGACGGCGCGGGCGCCCAGCGCGCCACCAGCGTCTCGACGGCACGGTCTGGCGCGCGCGCCAGCGGGATTGCCAGCGCGGTCAACATCAGCAGCACGCCGACGATGCGGACGATGGTGCCCATACGGGTCAGCGCCGCGCGGCCGCCAGCAGGCGTTGACGCGCCCCACGTGCCACAAAGGGGCCCGTTCCGCGCCCTGGGGGCAGCGAACGCAGTGAGCTTGGGGGTAGCAACACTTCAGGCCGCGGCCCGGAGTTCGGTGTCGAGGCCCTCGCGCTCGTCGAACACGAAACAGCGGCCGCGCCAGCCCGGCGCAGCGGGCACGGCCTTGAAGTAGCCGAGGATGCCGCCGTCGAGTTGCAGTGCGTGGCCGACGCCTTGCTGCTGCATCCACAGCGCCGCCTTCTCGCAGCGGATGCCGCCCGTGCAGTAGCTGACGACCGTCTTGCCCGCGAGCGCCGCGGCGTGCGTGGCCAGGGCTTGCGGGAAGTCGCCGAACGAGTTCAATCGCCAGTCGAGCGCACCGTCGAATGCGCCGGCATCGACCTCGAAGCCGTTGCGCGTGTCCACAAGCACCAGCTCGCGGCCTTCATCACAGCGGCCTGCCTTGAGCCAGCGGGCAAGCGTCTGTGCATCGACAGAAGCCGCGCGCGACAGCGCTGGGCGCACGGTGGGCTGGTTCATGCGGATGATCTCGTGCTTGATCTTGACCTTCAGCCGCGCGAACGGCATTTGCGCGCTGTGGCTGCGCTTCAGCGGCAATGCGGCGAAGCGCTCGTCGGCTTGCAGCGCGTCGAGCCAGCCTTGCAGCGCGGCAGGTTCGCCGGCCAGGCTGAAGTTGATGCCTTCTTCGGCCAGCAGCACGGTCCCTTTGAGGCCAGCTGCCGCGGCGCGGTCCTGGAGACCGCACTTCAGGGCATTCAGGCAGGTCAGGTCGACGAACCGGTACCCTGCAGCGACTACGAACTTGGACACTCGCAGATTGTATTCAGCGGCTCCGGCGCCCGACGCAGTCGTTCGCGCATGACGGGAGATCGACGCCTGCGCCCAGCCCGCGTGGCCTCAGGGGATCTTCGCTGCTGCACCCGCCACCGCCGGCAGCGCCAGCAAGGCATCGCGGCGTTCCAGGATCGCCCTGCGTCCCTTCTCGTCGACCATGTCGCCGAGCGACGTCGCGAGGTTGGCTTCGCTCAGCGCTGCGACCCGGCGTCGAAGCTCGGCGCCCGAGGCGGGCGGACGGGCGTTGAGATAGGCCGGCAGCGCGTTCGTCGGTCCGAATGCACGATCGTGCGCTGTCACGTAGACGAACCAGGCATCGGCGTCGAACAGCAGCGTCTCTGGCGTGCGGCGTTCGTTGCCGATCAGGGTGTCGAATGCATAGACGAGTTGGTACTGGGGCTCGGCGGCGCACCAGTCGTCCCTGCGCGGTTGCTGGCGCTGCACCTCGGCTTGCGTGAACCACCGCAGCGGACGCCCCTGCAGCACGCCTCGCTGGCCCTGCACCTCACGTTCCACTGTCACCGGCACGATGCCCAGGCCGAGTTGGCGATCGAGTCGATAGGCGGCCACTTCGTTGCGCGCCGCGCCGACATGGCGCACCTGGAAGACCGCTGAAATGCGCCTGCCCGCATGGTTCACCGAGACGTTCAGCTCGTTCGGCCCGCGCGGGCCCGTGACGGTGACCTCACCGTCGCTCAGCGCTGCCAACACGTTCGTGTCGTCGACTTCCTTGGGCGCAACGAAGAGAGCTTCCGCCCGCAGCGGCGTCGTACCCGGCTCACCCGGGTAACGCACCGTGAGTCCGGTGGGCTGTATCAGGAGCGCGACGGCGCGCCCCCTGTAGACGGCGGCGTTCATGCCGGCATCGAGCTTCACGACGCGTCCGTCGAAGCGCGTCGCGGCCCGCGAGTCGCGCGTCGGGGTGTGTCCGATGACCAGCCGCGTCGCCCCGAACTGTTGCAGCACCGGCAGCAACACATCGGCTTCCGCCGCTTCCCTGCAGAGTGCGGCACCGCGATGCCAGTTGGGGCCGTCCGAGGAGAGCAGGGCATGGTCGTCAGCCACCTCGAATCGCGCCACGGCGCCGCTCAGTGCGGCATCGACTGAGCCGCCGCCCTTCGATGCGGCCGCCGTCAGCACCGAGAGGCGCTCCCGGGCCAGCGTGGCGCGGCGGTGGAACTCGTCGCCGGGCTGCAACAGCCTGGCCATTTCGAGCCGGTCGGCCAGGCCCAGGTATTCGGTGAGTGCTGTGCGGTAGCGCAGGTTGAGTTCCGGCAGGCTCATGCCACGCAGGACGTTCGACGGACCCGCGTGCATGAAGAGGGTGTCGTTGATCGTGATGGCGACGGGCAGCGACAGCAGCCACTGGCCGTACTGGCCCTTGGCCGACAGCGCAGCGCGGTGACCGAAATAGCCCGGTGGAAACTTCTGATCGAAGGCGGGCCCGGATGCGGTGCCCTGTGCCGTTTGTTCCCTTCTCGCCCCACTTGCCTCTTCCCAGGCCTTGCGCTGTGCCGCGCGCTCGGTTGCGGATTCGACGTCGGCATACGCCGCGTACTCGCCGACGTCCACGTAGCGCAGGTCACCGAGCAGGTTCATCGCTTCGTGGTTGCCAAGCACCACGTGCAGTTGTCCGCCAGCGGCCTGGGCCTCCCCCTGCAACCGCATCAGCAGGTCCATGACCCTGCGCGAATCGGCGCCCCGGTCGAGCAGGTCGCCGAGGCTCACGACGTGGGTCTTTCCGGCCACCCAGCGATGCTGCTCATCGACGATGCCGGTTTCGCGCAGCAGCACCGTCAGTTCGGCGTAGGCGCCGTGCACGTCGGCGAATGCCATCACCCGGTCCACGCCGCTCCATGTCACCTGAACCGCCGGCGCCGTCAGCGCAGCCGGAGCCGTCTGCGCGACGGCTGACAGCGGCCGGGCGAGGCCGACGAGGGTTGCCAGGCCCAGCAGCAACGCGGCGATGAGCCCGCTCGGGCTGCGCCTTCTCACGCTCGCGCTCCTCACTTCGACGCCGGCACGACGGCGATGTCGCCCGCATCGATGCGCTTGAGCAAGCGGGTGAGCAGCCAGTGCACCGACGAGATCTCCTTGCCCGTCAGGCCCATCTGAAGGTCCTTGTCGGTGCGCCTGACCCCTCGCCGTTCCGACAGGTTGGGCCCGAGCGTGACCGGGACGAAGCGGTCACCCTCGAGCCGCCATTGCGCCAGCACGCCCAGACGCTGCTCGAGCAGCGGCAAGGTGATGGTGCGAAGTCTTGCGACCGTGTCGGCTGGCAGGCGGTTGACGCGGATGTCCTTCCAGGCCTCGCCGCGGTCGCTGTCCGCGGATGCGAACGCGACACCGTGATCGATCGAGAACACGCGTGCGCCCGTTTCGGCCTTGCCGATCAGGAAGTTGCCGAGGTTCGCATCGCGGTGCTCGATCAGGTGGGTGAGCACGTTCATCTGTCCGATGTGGCGTGCATAGCGCGGGTCTGCGTCGAACCGGGCTGCGTTGTAGACATCAGCAGGCGACGCGATGTCGGCCAACCAGTACTGCACCACCGCGAGCACCTGATCGGCGGCCGAAAAGGTCCGCGCCAGGTCGGGTTGGTGCTTTGCGAAGTCCGCGCGCGCAACAAAGCGCAGCGTGGTGGGTGGCACCACGAACTCGGCAGGATCGAGGAACAACTTCTGCAACTCGTAGGCTGCGAGGTCGTAGCGCGGCACGTTGTTGAAGTTGTCGGCACCCGGTTCGGCTTTGCGCAGCTTGACGCGCAGCGGTGGTGCGCCGCCGAATGACACGTCGGCGCGCAGCGTGATGTCGCCCTGGGCTGTCGGTCGGCTGATCTCGGCCCGTGTGATCACGAGCGGTTCGGCGGCGAGCAAGCGCTCAAGATCCGCGATCGGTTGCGTGATGTTGGAATCCTGCGCGGCCGCCGTGGCGGCAAGCCCCAGCAGCAGCGCTGCAGACAGGTTTGCGAGCCGGTTCCTTGGATTCATCTGTCACCTCTGGGTTGGCGCAATCCGATCGCTCAAGAGGACCGCCTGGCGTCGAATACCGCACAAGTCTAGAGGGGTTCCACGGCCCGGCAGGCGGGACCGTGGCGCAACCCCCGGTCCCTAGAATGCCCCGCATGCCCTTCGTTCACCTGCGGACACACACCGAATTTTCCGTCGTCGATGGCATCGTGCGCATCGATGCCGTGGCCGCCGCCGCGCGGGCCGACGGGCAGGGCGCACTGGCCATCACGGACTTGGCCAACCTGTTCGGCGCGATCAAGTTCTACCGGGCCTGCCGAGGTGCCGGCGTGAAGCCGCTGATCGGCGCCGACATCTGGCTCGAACCCTTGCCGGGCAGCGGCGGGCAGGTGGAAAAGAACGCCAGCCGCCTGTTGCTGCTGGTGCAGAACACGCAGGGTTATCTGAACCTGTGCGAGCTGCTGGCGCAGGCCTGGGTCGGCAACGTGCAGCGCGCGCAGGCGTGGTTGAAGTGGGACTGGCTGTCCGAGCGCGGCGAAGGGCTGATCGCGCTGTCCGGTGCCGAGTACGGCGCCATCGGCACCGCGCTGTTGGCGGGCGACATTGAGCGCGCCAGCGCCGTCGCTGGCAAGCTCGCCGGCCTGTTCCCCGGCCGCTTCTACATCGAGCTGCAACGCGCCGGCCTGCCGCAGCAAGAGGCGCATGTGCAGGCTGCCGTGCGGCTGGCCGCGACGATGCAACTGCCAGTCGTGGCCACGCACCCGATCCAGTTTCTGCAAGCCGACGACTTCGAAGCCCACGAGGCACGCACCTGCGTGGCCGAAGGCGAAACGCTGATCAACCCGCGGCGGGTCAAGCGTTTCTCGCCGGAGCAGCACTTCAAGACCCAGGCGCAGATGGAGGCGCTGTTCGCCGACGTGCCGAGCGCGATTGCCAACACGGTGGAGATTGCGCGCCGCTGCAACCTGAGCCTGGTGCTCGGCAAGGCGCGCTTGCCGGACTTCCCCACACCGGTCGTCAACGGCCAGCCGCTGCCGATCGAGGCCTACTTCCGGCAGGCCTCGTTCGACGGGCTGGCGAGGCGTCTCGCGTCGCGCTTCCCCGACGAGAAGCGCCGCGATGCCGAACGCCCGACTTATGTGGCACGGCTGGAGTTCGAGATCCAGACCATCGTCAAGATGGGCTTCCCGGGCTACTTCCTGATCGTCAGCGACTTCATCGTCTGGGCCAAGCTCAACGGCTGTCCGGTCGGCCCGGGGCGCGGCTCTGGGGCTGGCTCGCTGGTGGCTTATTCGCTGTTCATCACCGACCTCGACCCGTTGCAATACGAACTGCTGTTCGAGCGCTTCCTCAACCCCGAACGGGTGTCGATGCCCGACTTCGACATCGATTTCTGCCAGGCCAACCGCGACCGCGTCATCGACTACGTCAAAGCCAAGTACGGGCGCGAGGCGGTCAGCCAGATAGCCACCTTCGGCACGATGGCCAGCAAGGCCGCGCTGCGCGACGTGGGCCGCGTGCTCGGCATGGGTTATGGCCATGTCGACAGCGTCGCGAAGCTTGTCCCCGGGCTGCCCGGCAAGACCTACACCCTGGCGCCACTGCCGTTGGCGCCCGAGTTACCAGACCCGGGCCTGATCTACGTGCGCAAGGAAGTGCCCGAGCTCAACCAGCGCGAGGCCGCCGAGGAAGAAGTTGCCGAGCTGCTGCGCCTGGCCACGCGGGTCGAAGGCATCGTGCGCAACGTCGGCATGCACGCCGGCGGCGTGCTGATCGCGCCGGGCAAGATCACTGACTTCTGCCCGCTGTACCAGCAGCCCGGCAGCGACAGCGCCGTCAGCCAGTACGACAAGGACGACGTCGAAGCGATCGGCCTCGTCAAGTTCGACTTCCTGGGCCTGGCCACGCTGACGATCCTGGAGCTGGCCAAGGACTTCATCCGCGCCCGCCGCAAGGGCCGTGAAGCCTTCGACTACGAGAGCCTGCCGCTCGACGACGCACGCACCTACACGCTGTTCGCCAACGCGCGCACCGAGGCGGTGTTCCAGTTTGAAAGCCGCGGCATGCAGGGCATGTTGCGTGAGGCCAAGCCGACGGTGCTGGCCGACCTGATCGCGCTCAACGCGATGTTCCGGCCGGGGCCGATGGAGAACATCCCGACCTTCTGCGCGCGCAAGAACGGCAAGGAGCCGGTCAGCTTTCCGCACCCGCTGCTGGAGCCGGTGCTGGCCGAGACGATGGGGATCTTCGTCTACCAGGAGCAGGTGATGCAGGCCGCGCAGGTACTGGGCGGTTATTCGCTCGGCGGAGCCGACCTGCTGCGCCGTGCGATGGGCAAGAAGAACGCGGCCGAGATGGCCCAGCAGCGCAGCATCTTCAGCACCGGCGCGCTGGAGAAGGGCCTGTCGCAGGAGAAGGCCGACGAGATCTTCGACCTGATGGAGAAGTTCGCCGGCTACGGCTTCAACAAGAGCCATGCCGCGGCTTACGCGCTGCTGGCGTACCACACGGCGTGGGTCAAGGTGCACTGCACGGCGGAGTTCTTCGCCGCCAACATGACGGTGGAGTCGGACACCACCGACAAGCTGAAGGTGTTGTTGGCAGACGCCAAAACCTTCGGCATCCGCTTCGAGCCGCCGGACATCAACCGCGGCATCGCGCGTTTCGAGCCGGTGGCCGACGACTGCGTGCGCTACGGCCTGGCCGCGGTGAAGGGCACGGGGGCCGGCGCGATCGAAGCCATCGTCGCTGCGCGCGAAGGGCTCGGCGCACATGAGGGCGTCGGCGGCGGGCCGTTCCGCAGCCTGTTCGACTTCTGCGCGCGCGTCGACCGGCAACGCGTCAACAAGCGCGCGATCGAGGCGCTGGTCAAGGCCGGTGCTTTCGATCTGCTGCACCCTGACCGCGCCTCGGCGCTGGCCAGCGTCGGCCTGGCCGTCGAGTGGGCCGATACGCAGGCCGCCAACGAGTTGCAGGGCGGCCTGTTCGACTTTGGCGATTCGGGTGATGCGCACGGATCGAGCCAGCAGGAGCCTTCGCTCGTGAACGCCGCGCCGTGGGACGTGCGCGAAAGGCTGACTCAGGAGAAGACGGCGATCGGCTTCTACCTGTCGGGCCACCTGTTCGAAGCCTGGCGCGAAGAAGTGCGCCGCTTCGTGCGCACGCCGCTGGTCGATATCCACGACAGCCGCGAGCCGCAGTTGCTGGCAGGTGTGGTGACCGATGCGCGCACGGTCAACGGCCAGCGCGGCCGGGTCGTGATCTTCCAGCTCGACGATGGCACCGAAGCCATCGAATCGGTTGTCAACGAAGAGGTGCTGGAGGCCAACCGCGAGCTGTTGCAGGAAGACCGCCTCGTCATCGTGCAGGGCAAGGTGCAGAACGACCGCTTCACCGGCGGGCTGCGGCTCAACGTCGCGCAGGTGTGGGACCTGCCTGCGGCGCGTGCGCGTTTCGGGCGTTGGCTTGCGGTCGACGTCAACGGCGGCACGCCGCCGGTGGCCGACTTGCTGAAGCTGTGGCCCGCCCGGCGTATCGCGGACGATGAAGGCACGCGCGTGCAGGGACTGGCGGTGCGCTTGCGGGTGCAGCGTTCGCGCGCTGTCGCCGAGCTGGACCTGGGCGACGACGCACGCTTCTGGCCCAGCGACGAAGCGCTCGTGCGCTGGAAGAGCCTAGCCCACGGTGGCGCGGCCACGGTTGTGTACGAATGAAAAGATGGGCGTTGTCCGACATCGCGGGAGCAGCCTGCCGCGTTCACGGAAGGTCACGACTCCAACCTGGAGACCTTCGATGAATACAATGACTCTTCAAACCCGCAAGGCGGCGCTGGCTGCTTTCGGTTCACTGGCCCTGCTCGGTGCTGTTGCATCGATACCCGCCAAGGCGGCCGAGGTCGGCGTCTCGATCGGGATCAGCCAGCCCGGCGTCTACGGCCGTATCGACATCGGCCGGTTTCCTCAGCCGCAGGTGGTGATTCAGCAGCCGGTTTACGTCTACCAGCCGGCGCCGGTGGTGCAGTACCCTGGTTACGGCTACCGGCCCGCGCCGGTGGTGGAGCCGGTGTACATGTGGGTACCACCGGGCCACCGCAAGAATTGGCGCAAGCATTGCGCCGCCTACCGGGCCTGCGGCGCGCCGGTGTACTTCGTGCAGGACCGCTGGTACCACGACCATGTCGCGCCGCCGCGGGGGTCGAGCGGCCACTATGACCGCGGACAAGATCGGGGGGCCGACAACGGCCACGGCCAAGGCAAAGACAAACACAAAGGCAAAGACCGTGACCGTGACTGAGCGGCTCAGCGGCTCAGCGCTTGGCTGGGGCATCGGCCCTGGCCAGCTTCTTGGCCGCCTTCGGCGCAACCGGCGCGGCTGACGCTGCGTCGTAGGCCGAGCCACCGACCGTCAGCCCGTTGGCCGACAACTTGGCGGCGCTGCCGGGGCCGACTCCGCCGATGCGCTCGACGACTTCGCCCCAGTTCTTGAACTCGCCGGTCTTGCGCGCTTCGACGATCTTGGTCGACAGCGCCGGGCCGATGCCCTTGACGCCTTCGAGTTCGGCTTGGCTGGCCTTGTTGATGTCCACGGCCGCGAAGGCGTTGAGGGCGAAGGCAGCGAGGATGGTGACGAGCAGATTGCGGAACATGGTGATCTTCCTGGGTGTGATGGTTAGGTACTTGGGTTGACAGCCCGTGGCGTTTGCTTCGGGGCTGGATCGCATTGTTCGAAGTCGCATGCGCCGCGTCTGTCCCCCGCGGCGGGGCAAGCGGGGTGTCACCCGGGCGGGGTGTGTACCGGCGTCCCCCGGCCGGGGGTGCGACGAACTAGACGGCGTCGCGTACGGCTCGCGCGACCTGCTCTGCGCTCGGCCAGGTGCCTGCGCCTTGCAGCACCTGGACCTTCAGCCCCCAGGCGTGCCACAAGCTCGCATCGCTGGGCCCCAGCACCGACAGCAGCGGCGTGCCGACGGCAGCGGCCATGTGGCCCGGGCCGGTGTCGTTGCTGATCATCAGCGCGGCGTCTTTCAACAGCGCCGCGTAGGCCCCCAGGCCCACGCCCGGCAGGCACAGCGCAGCGCCAAACTGCTCGCGCGCCACGTTCTCTTCGCCCGGGCCCGGACACACCACGATGCGTCGGCCGAAGGTGGGCAGCGTGTCTTTCGCGAAGGCCGGGAACGCTGGCCAGGTCTTGTCCTGCCCCGACCAGGTGCCACCGGCAAAGGGGCAGATGACGATGTAGCCGGCGGCCAGGCCATTCGCCTCTTGCAGCGTGCGTGCTTCGACGACATGTCTTGGCGCGAGGCGCAGTTCGACGGCTGCCGGCAGCGGTGCCTCGGCATCGAGCAACGCGTTGCCCAGGCGCCAGTACACATCGAGCTCGTGCACGCCGCGCGGCCGCGGCACGGCACGCGCGAGCATCAGCGAGCGCGCCTCCCAAGCGTGTCCCAGCGCGCGCAGGCCGGCGGCGCGGCACTCGAGCGCGCTGGAGAACGAGTCCGGCAGGCACAGCGCATTGACGCGGCGGCTGAAGCCCGGATCGGCAGCACGCGCGGCGGTGGCCATCTCGCGCATCTGCGTGACGCGCCCGTGTGCCGTCGCGGCCAGCTTGTGCACCGGCCAGCCCAGGCCTGCGAGCAGATCCGAGGCCCAGCCCTTGCCGAGCAGTTCGAGCGAGTAGCCCGCATCCGACAGGCGCTGCAACATCGGCAACGACAACGTCACGTCACCGACCCAGTTGCGCAGGCGCACGATCAACGGGCGGCGGGGCAGTGGCGGCGCAGGCAGCGCTTGCGGCATTCGGGGGCTCAAGCGGCGCGGTGCCGCATCGGATAATCCGCAATCATTCTGCCAGCCGCACCCTCAATGCCTGCCTCTCTGCCCCCCCTTGCTGCCGCCGACGTGACGCAGCTGCATGTCCGTCTGCTGGCAGGCGCCGGCTGGCCGCAGCGCGAGCCGGCCATCGCCGATGAGCCGCAGGAGTTGTTCCGTTGGGTGCAGGCCAACCACCGCTTCAACAGCCTGCTGTGGGCCGAAGAGGACCTGGCCCGGCGCACAACAGTGGCCGATGCCGAGATTGCCGCCAACAAGCGCGCCATCGACGGCTTCAACCAGGCCCGCAACGACGCCACTGAACGCGTCGACGAGTGGCTGCTGGTCGCGCTGGGCCTGGTCGACGCGGCCAGCGCCCGCACCGATGCGCCAGTGTCAAAGGTGCCGACTGGCGCGACGCTGAACAGCGAGACGGCCGGCAGCATGGTCGACCGGATGTCGATCATGGCGTTGAAGGCCCACGCGATGCGCCAGCAGGGCGCGCGCAGCGATGTGGACGACGCACACCGCGCGGCCAGCGGCGTGAAGCTGTCGCGGCTGGAGCAGCAACGCAGCGACCTCGCGGCCTGCCTGGATGGGTTGCTCGCCGAAACGATGGCCGGGCGTGCCTACTTCAAGGTTTACCGTCAGTTCAAGATGTACAACGACCCGCGCTGGAACCTGGTGCTGGTCGCCGAGCGCTCGAAGGCGTCGAACTGATGCGCGGGCCGACGCCCGGCCGCCCGAAGGCGGCCTGCATCCCCTCGGGGGATCGACGTCGGTACCGCGGCGGCGAGGGGTCGGCGTGATGCGCGGGCCGACGCCCGGCCGCCCGAAGGCGGCCTGCATCCCCTCGGGGGATCGACGTCGGTACCGCGGCGGCGAGGGGTCGGCGTGATGCGCGGGCCGACGCCCGGCCGCCCGAAGGCGGCCTGCATCCCCTCGGGGGATCGACGTCGGTACCCCGGCGGCGAGGGGTCGACATGAAGTTGCTCATCGTGAAAACCTCGTCGATGGGTGACGTGGTGCATGCCCTGCCGGTAGTCAGCGACGTGCTGCGCAAACACCCGCAGGCGCAGATCGACTGGCTGGTCGAGGCGCCTTTCGCCGCCATTCCGCAGTTGCACCCGGGCGTGCGGCGGGTGCTGCCGATTGCCTGGCGAAAGTGGCGCGGGCAGTTGACGAAGGGCTCGACCTGGAGGGCGATCAGCGCGGCCCGGGCCGATTTGAAGCGCGAACCCTACGACCTGGTACTCGACCTGCAAGGCCTCGTCAAGAGCGCGCTGTGGGCACGCCAGGCTCGGGGCCCGGTGGCCGGCTACGACCGCAGCAGCATCCGCGAGCCGCTGGCGGCGTTTTTGTACCAGCACACCGCCAAGGTCTCGCGCGAGCTTCATGCGGTGGAGCGTTGCCGGCAACTCGCCGCTGCGATCGGCATCAGCGCACCGCCGACTGGGCCACCCGTGTTCGGCCTGCGCGCACCGCTCACGGGCTGGACACCCCGAGCGCCCTACGCGGTGCTGATCCCCAACGCCAGCCGGCGCGAGAAGCTCTGGCCCGAACGCCACTGGACGTCGATTGGCCGCAAGCTGCACGAACGCGGCTGGCTGCCGCTGGTGCTGTGGGGCCGCCCGGACGAGCAGAGCCTGGCCGAGCACATCGCCGCCAGTTGCGAGGGTGACGTGCCGCCCTTCCTGCGGGTGGACGAAATGGCCTCGGTGCTGGCCGGTGCGCAGCAGGTGGTAGGGCTGGATACCGGCTTCACGCACCTTGCCGCGGCGCTCGGGCGGCCGACGGTGGGCATCTATTGCGACCATGAGCCGGGCCTCGCCGGGATCACCGGGCCGGGCCTGGTGGCCAGCATCGGCGGCAAGGGCGAAGTGCCGTCGCGCAACGACGTGCTGGCTCTTATAGAAGCGCAATGGAGATGAAGCAACCCAGCAGGGGCCGCGGCTCCGGCTCCGGCGGTCCGTCAGCGCCGCCCCCTTGAGGGGGCAGCGCCGAAGGCGCTCCGGGGGTGGGCCTAAATTGCGTCCATGCCTTCCTGCCGAACCGGCGGGTAGCTGTCCCAACTGAGGCAGCCGGGGCATTGCCAGAAATAGCGCTGGGCCTCGAAGCCGCAGGCGGCACAGCGGTAGCGGTTGAGCGGTTTGGCGGCTGACGCGACCGCGCCGCGCATCGCCGCGAGGCCGTCGTCGTGCCAGGCCTCGGGGGGCTGGCCCAGCAGCATCTGCGCCGCAGCCAGGCTGGGGTGGCGCTGCAAATGGCCCCGCAACCGCGCCAGGCTGGCCGATGATTCGGGCGGGTCGAGCTGTTGCAGCGCTTGCAGCAGTTCGACGGCCGGCAGCTGTCGGTACAGCGCCAGCAGCATCTCGCGCGTGGCGTCGCTGCGGCCCGCCTCGCGCGCGGTCCGCGCGTAGGCCTCGGCGACGAGCAGGAACGAGGTCGGGTGCGCGTCGCGCAGCGTGTCCCAGGCTGCGAGTGCGTCGTCGGTGCGGCCCGCCGCGGCCGCGCGTTCACCGCTCAGCAGCAGCAGCCGTGCGGCGCGCGGTGCGGCCGTACGGGCCCGTGACAGCGCGGCCTCGGCGTCGTCGCTTCGGCCTTGTGCATCGGCTGCGAGCGCCTGTTCGCACTCGTAATGCGCGATGCGGTCTTCGAAAGCCCCCACGCCGTCGGCCTGGAGTTGCTGTGCCACCCCCACGGCGCGCGGCCAGTCGCGCGAGCGTTCGTACAACGACAGCAATGCCAGCCGTGCTTCACCGGCGTAGCTGGTTCCAGTCAGCGCCAGCCAGGCTGCTTCGGCGCGGTCGAACAGGCCCGCCTTCATGTAGTCCTGCGCCAGGGCGCGCTGTGCGCGGTCGCGATCGGGTGGCTTCAGGTCGGCGCGGCGCAGCAGGTGTTCGTGTACGCGCACCGCGCGCTCGAACTCGCCGCGGCGGCGGAACAGGTTGCCGAGCGCGAAGTGCAGCTCGGCGGTGTCGGGGTCGTTCTGCACCGCCTCGATGAAAGCATCGATGGCCTTGTCCTGCTGTTCGTTGAGCAGCAGGTTCAGGCCCTTGAAGTAGGCCCGCGGGTTGTCGCGCGAGTCGCGCTTCCACTGCCGAAGATCGAAGCGTGACGCCAGCCAGCCCAGGCCGAAAGCGATCGGCAAGCCGATCAGCAGCCACTGCAGCTCGAAGTCCATCGGGCTTGCCTAGACGCCGTCACGCGGCGGGTGCGGCAGCGTTTCCGGGTTGACGGCAGACGGCAGGTCCGCATTGCGCGATGCGGTCGTTGCGGGCTCGGCGTTGGCCGTCGTCGGCTTGGTCAAGCGCCGTTGCCGCCACCAGTGCGGCGCCATCGCCAGCACGCCGATCACGCAGCCGGCGGCAAAGGCCGCCAGCACCAGGATGACCATCGGCGCCTGCCACTGCACACCAAAGAACCAATGCACGGTAGCGGGCTGCTGGTTGTTGAGCGCGAAGGCGAACAGCGCGAAGAAGATGAAGGCCCGCAGCAGCCAGACGACGAGGCGCATGCCCTGACTGAAACTCAGCAGCGCACGGCCGCCCGAAGCGGCTGAGCGGCCCCCTCGGGGGGCAGCGAACGCAGTGAGCTCGGGGGGGTCATCGCTGGTCGAGGGCTTTGATCTCGTTCTCAGCGCGCGCATCGACGGATTCGCGCAGCGCCTTGCCCGGCTTGAAGTGCGGCACGAGCTTCTCGGGGATGGTGACCTGCTCGCCGCTGCGGGGGTTGCGGCCCAGCCGCGGCGGGCGGCGGTTGATGTTGAAGCTGCCGAAGCCGCGGATCTCGATGCGGTGGCCGCGGGCCAGCGCGTCGCTCATCGCATCCAGGATGGTTCGGACCGCGAACTCGGTGTCGCGCTGCGTCAGCTGCGAGAAGCGTTCGGCGAGGCGGGTGACGAGGTCGGAGCGGGTCATGGCGTTTGTTCGGTCGACCGTCAGCGTATCGGAAAAACGCCCCGCGGCCGGTGTGGCGCGCGGGGCGTTGCCTGGAAGGGACAGCCTCTTCCGAGGGGCTTATTCCTTCTGCGTGTCGAGCTTGGCGCGCAGCAGGGCGCCGAGGCTCGTCGTACCCGCGTTCTCGCGCTCGCTGGTCTGGCTGATGCGCGTCATCGCTTCCTGCGTGTCGGCGTTGTCCTTGGCCTTGATGGAGAGTTGGATCGAGCGCATCTTGCGGTCGACGTTGATCACCATCACGCTGACGTCGTCGCCTTCCTTGAGCAGCAGGCGCGCGTCTTCGACGCGGTCACGGCTGATCTCGGAAGCACGCAGGTAACCCGTCACGTCTTCGTTAAGCTGGATTTCGGCGCCACGCGGGTCGACCGACTTGACCTTGCCGGTGACGACCGCACCGCGGTCGTTCAGCGTGGTGTAACCGGTGAACGGATCCACATCGAGTTGCTTGATGCCCAGGCTGATGCGCTCTCGCTCGACGTCGATGGCCAGCACCAGCGCCTCGACTTCCTGGCCCTTCTTGTAGTTGCGCACCGCGGTCTCGCCCGGCTCGTGCCAGGACAGGTCGCTCAGGTGCACCAGGCCGTCGATGCCGGCGGTGAGGCCGACAAACACACCGAAGTCGGTGATCGACTTGACGGGGCCCTTGACCTTGTCGCCGCGCTTGACGTTCGTCGAGAACTCTTCCCACGGGTTGGCCTTGCACTGCTTCATCCCCAGGCTGATGCGGCGCTTGTCCTCGTCGATCTCGAGCACCATGACTTCGACTTCTTCGCCCAGCGTGACGACCTTCGACGGGGCCACGTTCTTGTTGGTCCAGTCCATCTCTGACACGTGGACCAGGCCTTCGATGCCGGGTTCGATCTCGACGAATGCGCCGTAGTCGGCGATGTTGGTGATCTTGCCGAACAGGCGCGTGCCGTTCGGGTAGCGGCGCGACACGCCGTGCCACGGGTCGTCACCGAGCTGCTTGATGCCGAGCGAGACGCGGTTCTTCTCGGCGTCGAACTTCAGAACCTTGGCTTGCAGTTCCTGGCCGACCGTGACCACCTCGCTCGGGTGGCGCACGCGGCGCCAGGCCATGTCGGTGATGTGCAGCAGGCCGTCGATACCGCCCAGGTCGACGAACGCGCCGTATTCGGTGATGTTCTTGACCACGCCGTTGACGATGGCGCCTTCGCTCAGCGTCTCGAGGAGCTTGGCGCGTTCTTCGCCCATCGAAGCTTCGACGACAGCGCGGCGCGACAACACCACGTTGTTGCGCTTGCGGTCGAGCTTGATGACCTTGAACTCCATGGTCTTGCCCTCGAACGGGCTCATGTCCTTGACCGGGCGCGTGTCGAGCAGGCTGCCGGGCAGGAAGGCACGGATGCCGTTGACCAGGACCGTGAGGCCGCCCTTGACCTTGCCGCTGACGGTGCCGGTGACGAACTCGCCGGACTCCAGCGCGTTCTCCAGGCTCATCCACGAAGCCAGGCGCTTGGCCTTGTCGCGCGACAGGATGGTGTCGCCGTAGCCGTTCTCGATGGCGTCGATGGCCACGGAGACGAAATCGCCTACCTGGACTTCGAGCTCGCCCTGGTCGTTCTTGAATTCTTCGATCGCGACAAAGCTTTCGCTCTTCAGCCCGGCGTTCACGACCACGTGGTTGAAGTCGATGCGCACGACTTCGGCGGAGATAACCTCGCCGATGCGCATGTCGGCGCTTTTCAGCGACTCTTCAAACAGGGCTGCGAACGAGTCGAAGCCGCCGGTGGCCATGACGGTGGTGGTTTGAGACATGTGGTGTATTTCCTCGAAGCCCGGAGGAGTTGGGGCAGAGCCGGGCAATGCGTGCGGCGGAATGCCGCGTGTCCTGTTCAACGGGCACTCAGTTGCCGGTGAATGGACTGCGTTGTTGCCACCAGCTAAGCACCCTTTGCACCGACTCTTCGATGGTGAGGTGCGAGTTGTCCAGCAACAGCGCGTCTTCGGCCGGTCTCATCGGCGCGACGCTGCGGTTTTTGTCCCGGGCGTCGCGTCCTTCAAGGTCAGCACGAAGGGCAGAGATGCTAGCCGGAATCCCTTTTGAAATCAATTGCTTATGGCGGCGTTCGGCGCGCTCTTCGGCGCTGGCGGTAAGGAACACCTTGAGCGCGGCGCCGGGGAAGACGACGGTGCCCATGTCGCGGCCGTCGGCCACCAGGCCGGGCGCTCGGCGGAAGGCCAGTTGAAGGCCGTGCAAGGCCCGGCGCACGGCGGGCAGGGCGGACACGCGGCTGGCCACCAGGCCGCTTTGTTCGATGCGGAGTTCGTCGGTCACTTCACGGCCGCGCAGCCAGGTGCGGCCCTGGTCCTCGCCCTGGCCGAAGCGCAGGTCGAGCAGCGACGCCAGCTGGGCGACGGCGGCCTCGTCGTCGGGGTCGACGCCATCCCATTGCGCCGCGAGGCCCGCTGCGCGGTACAGCGCGCCGCTGTCCAATAACTGCCAGCCTAGTGCGGCTGCGACCTCGGCGGCGAGCGTGCCCTTGCCGCTGGCCGTCGGGCCGTCGATGGTGATGACGGGCACGTCCTCGGGCGTAGCCTCGGCCAACCCGAACAGGGCCTCGAAATAGTCGGGGAAGGTCTTGGCGACGCACTGCGGGTCGAGGATGCGGACGCCGACGCCCGGGCCGGTTGCTTCGGTGCGGCCAGCCAGCGGGTTGAACGCGGCCAGCGACAGGCACATCGCCATGCGGTGGTCGTCGTAGGTGTGGATCGCGGCGGTGCGCCAGATGGTGGGCGGCGTGACTTCGATGAAGTCGTCGCCGCTGCTGACGGTAGCGCCGAGGCGTGAGAGCTCGGCCGCCATCGCTGCGATGCGGTCGGTTTCCTTGACGCGCCAGCTGGCGATGCCGCTCAGCCGCGTCGTGCCGTCGGCGTACAGCGCCATCGCGGCCAGCGTCATTGCAGCGTCGGGGATGTGGTTGCAGTCGAGCGTGATCGCCTTCAAGGGCCACGCGCCGCGGTGCACTTCCAGCCCGCCCGGCACCCCGCGGACCTGGGCGCCCATGGCCATCGCCGCGTCGACAAAGCGGATGTCGCCCTGGATCGAGTCGAGACCCACACCGTCGATGCGCACCGGCGCGCCCGCGTGCGCGGCGATCGCGCCCAGCGCGATGAAGTAGCTGGCCGAAGAGGCATCACCTTCGACATGGATCGAACCGGGGCTGACGTAGGCGCTGCCTTGCGGGATGACGAAACGCTGCCAGCCGTTGCGCCGCACCGCGACGCCGAAGCGCGCCAGCAGGTTCAGCGTGATCTCGATGTAGGGCTTGGAGATCAGCTCGCCCACCACGTCGATCGTGATCTCGCGTTCGCCGCTGGCCAACGGCAACGCGAGCAGCAAGGCCGTCAGGAACTGGCTGGAAACGTCGCCGCGAACGCGGATCGGCTCGTGGTTGTTCAAGTGCCCGCCGGCAGCACCGCTGACGCGCAACGGCGGGTAGCCCGGCTGGCCCAGGTCTTCGACCGTACAGCCCAACGGCCGAAGCGCGTCGACCAGGTCGCCGATCGGCCGCTCGTGCATGCGAGGAACGCCGCTCAACTCGAAGGCCCCGCCCTGGGTGGCCGCCAGCACCGCCAGCGTGGCCGCCAGCGGCCGCATCGCGGTGCCGGCATTGCCGAGGAACAGCTTCGCCTCGTGCACGGCCAGTATGCCGCCCAGGCCGGTGATGCGCAGCTTGGCGCCTTCTCGCTGCAACGTGCAGCCCAAGGCGCCCAGCGCATCCAGCATCACCCGCGTGTCGTCGCTGTCGAGCAGGCCGTGCACGAGCGTGCTGCCACTTGCCAGCCCGGCCAGCAGCAGCACGCGGTTCGAGATGCTCTTGGACCCCGGCAACTGCACCGTGCCGGAGGCACCGCGCAGCGGCGGCAGGTCGAGCGCCGGTATGCGGAACATCGAAAGGCAGCGCGCTATCGAGGGGGCTGGCCGCCTCCGCCTGGCAGCGCTGCGGGCGCGGCCGCCGTTGCCGGTGCGGAGGACAACGGCGCGGGCGCGCGCGGGGCGCCCATCTGCCAAGCGGCCCGACCTTCGGCAGGGCCGCGGATCAGGTCTTCGAGCGCCTCGGCGTTGCCCGAGCGCATGACGTGTTCGAGCGCGTCGAGCGCGCCGCGAAAGCGGTCGGCCTGCTTGAGGACCTCTTCGCGGTTGGCGACCAGGATGTCGCGCCAGGTCTCGGGGCTGCTCGCCGCAATCCGGGTGAAGTCGCGAAAGCCGGGGCCGGCCAGCGACAGGAAGTCGCGCCCGGCCGGCTGGTTGACGACGGAGCTGAAGTACGCAAAGGCCAGCAGGTGCGGCAGGTGACTGACGGCGGCAAACGCAGCGTCGTGGTTCTCCGGCGTCATCTTCAGCACCTGTGCGCCGATCGCGCTCCAGACATCGGTGGCCTTCTGCGTCAGGTCGGGGTCGGTCTGCGGCAGCGGCGTGAGGATGACCTGACGGCCGCGGTACAGCTCGGCGTCGGCGTTCTGGATGCCCGACGATTCCTTGCCCGCAATCGGGTGCGCGGGTACGAAGCTGCCGATGCGCTCGCGCAGCACGCGGCGCGCCGCATCGACCACGTCGCGCTTGGTGCTGCCGACGTCCATGCACAGCACGCCGGGCTCGACCAAGTGGCGGATGGCCTTGAAGGTGGTCTCGGTGGCGGCCACCGGCACGGCGATGAGCACGATATCGGAGCCCGACACGGCCAGCAGCGCAGATTCGGCGGCCACGTCGATCACGCCGAGCTTCTTGGCCCGTTCGGTGGTCGACGGCGACTTGCTGTAGCCGACCACGCGCTTGACCAGCCCGGCGCGCTTGAGCGCGAGCGCGAACGAGCCGCCCATGAGGCCGCAACCGATGACGCCGAGCTGGTTGAACATCAGCGCCCGCCCGGCCGCCCGAAGGGCGTTGAGATTCCCCGAGGGGGGCAGCGAACGAAGTCAGCTTGGCGGTCCATCATTTCAGTGCACGTCGATGGGATAGGTGCCCAGGACCTTGAAAAAGGCGCAGACAGCGCGCAATTCCCTCATCGCCGCCGTCACGTTCGGCTGGTCGGGGTGGCCTTCCAGGTCGATGTAGAAGTAGTACTCCCACTGCCCCGAGCGGGCCGGGCGCGACTCGAAGCGTGTCATCGAGACGCCGTGTGTCTTCAGCGGCACCAGCATGTCATGCACCGCGCCCGGACGGTTGGTGACCGAGACGACGAGGCTCGTGCAGTCGTGGCCTGAAGCTTTGGGTGCCGGGTGGCGATGCGCGTCGGTGACGATCGCGAAGCGGGTGCGGTTGTGCGGGTCGTCCTGGATCGCCGGGGCCACGATGTGCAGCCCGAACTCGCTGCCGGCCCGCTCGCTGGCGATGCCGGCAAGCGCCGGGTCCAGCGACGCCAGCCGTGCCCCTTCGGCGTTGCTGGCCACCGGCCGGCGTTCTGCATGCGGCAGGTGAGTGGACAGCCAGCCATGGCACTGCGCCAGCGCCTGCGGGTGCGCCAGCACGGCGCTGATGCCGTCGAGGTGATCGGAGCGCCGCAGCAGGTTGTGGCGCACGAAAAGGCTGGTCTCGCCGATGATGAACAGCGGCGTGTGCAGGAACAGATCGAGCGAGCGCGCGACCACGCCTTCGGTGCTGTTCTCGACCGGCACCACGCCGAAGTCGGCGGCACCCGCGCTGGTGGTACGAAACACCTCGTCGATGCTGGCGCATGGCACGCGTGTCAGGCTGGAGCCAAAGTAGCCCAATGCGGCCAGCTCGCTGAAAGTGCCGGCCGGGCCGAGGTAAGCCACCCGCGTGGGTGACTCCAGCGCGCGGCTGGCAGACATGATTTCGCGCCAGATCGGTGCCACGCTGTCCTGGGCCAGCGGGCCGGGGTTGGCTGCCTTGAGGCCGTCGATCACCTGCGCTTCACGCTCGGGCCTGAACACGGCCGAGCCCTCATGCTTCTTCAATTCGCCGACTTCGAGTGCCAGCGTCATCCGCTGGTTCAGCAGTCCCAGAAGCTCGCGGTCCAGCGTGTCGATCTGCCGGCGCAGCACCAGCAACTTGGGCACTGCGGCGTCAGGGCTTGCAGGGCTACCGGACATCCGCGTGGGCGCTCAGGGCTTGGCCGGTGATGCCGGCTTTGCGGGGGCGGCCGGTCCTGCCGGGGCTGGCGGCGCCAGGCGCTTGCGCATGGCTTGTTCCAGTGCGCGGCCGTTGGTCTCGATCGTGGTCCGGCTGTCGGCCATCGTGCGCTGGCCCATCGCGCTCTGCATCTCGCTGCCCAGGGTCTGGAATTTCTTGAAGCCCGCCGATTCGAGCGCGGCGATGAGCTGCTTCAACTCGGTCTCGTCCATGCGCGCTTCAAGCACCGCGCCCATCGTCGACGGGGCAGCCTTAAGCGCACGGTCCTGCACCACCGGCACGGTGTCTTCGATGTACTTGCGCATGTCGGCATCGAGCTCGCGGGCGATGACCTCGCGGCGTTCGGGTGTCGCGCGCTGCAGTTCGGCGCGGGCCAGTTGCGCCAGCTGAGCGGCGGGCTGCTCGGCCATCATGCGGGCCATGCCCTCGATCGTCGGCCGCTGAAGCTCGAGCACCCGTGCGACGAGCGCCTTCTTCTCGGCATTGACAGGGGCCGGTGCGGCAGTAGGCGACTGTGCCGAGGCGCACAAGCTCAGGGTCGCCAGCATCGCGCCAGCCAGGGTTCGGTTCAACATCAAGGGGTCTCCGGGCCGGCAGGGCTGGCCAAAGGGTTGTCGCCGTTGTCGCCGCCATCGTCGGCGTCGGCTTGGGCATCGTTCTCTACGATGCGCTGCAAGCCCGAGAGTTTCGAGCCATCGTCGAGCGCGATCAGCGTCACACCCTGCGTGGCGCGACCGAGTTCACGAATCTCCGAGACGCGCGTGCGCACCAGCACGCCCTTGTCGGTGATCAGCATGATCTCGTCGGTGGGGCGGACCAGGGTGGCGCCGACGACGCGGCCGTTGCGCTCGCTCTGCTGAATGGCGATCATGCCCTTGGTGCCGCGGCCGTGGCGGGTGTACTCGACGATCGACGTGCGCTTGCCATAGCCGTTCTCGGTGGCGGTCAGTACGCTGGTGCGTGCGCCGTCGTCAGCTGAAATGTCGGTTGACCCGCCGGTGCCGAGGTCTTGCTCGGCGACCAGCATCGCGATCACGTTCTGGCCAGGTTCCAGCATCATCCCGCGCACGCCACGGGCGTTGCGGCCCATCGCGCGCACATCGTCTTCGTCGAAGCGCACCGCCTTGCCGCCGTCGCTGAACAGCATCACGTCGTGCCGGCCGTCGGTCAACGCGGCTCCGATGAGGTAGTCGCCTTCGTCCAAGTCGACGGCGATGATGCCGGCCTTGCGCGGGTTGCTGAACTCGTCGAGCGAGGTCTTCTTCACCGTGCCCAGCGCGGTGCACATGAAGACGTAGTGGTCAGCGGGGAAGCTGCGGAACTCACCGGTCAGCGGCAGCACGACGGTGATCTTCTCGCCGGCTTGCAGCGGGAACATGTTGACGATCGGCTTGCCGCGTGAGTTGCGGCCGCCTTGCGGCACCTCCCATACCTTCAGCCAGTAGACGCGCCCGCGGTCGCTGAAGCACAGGATCCAGTCGTGCGTGTTGGCGATGAAGAGCTGGTCGACCCAGTCGTCTTCCTTGGTTTGCGTGGCCTGCTTGCCGCGCCCACCGCGCTTCTGCGCGCGGTATTCGCTCAGCACCTGACTCTTGACGTAACCGCTGTGGCTGAGTGTCACCACCATGTCGGCCGGCGTGATCAGGTCCTCGGTGCCGAGATCCTGCACGTTGCGCTCGATCTGGCTGCGGCGCGCGCCGAGCTTGGACTGCCCGAACTCCTGCCGCAGGTCTTGCAGCTCGCCGGAGATGAGGGCCGTCACGCGCTCGGGCTTGGACAGGATATCCAGCAGGTCGGCGATCTCGCTCATCACCTCGCGGTACTCGGCAATGATTTTGTCCTGCTCCAGGCCCGTCAGGCGCTGCAAGCGCATCTGAAGAATTTCCTGCGCCTGGTCGTCCGACAGGCGGTACAGGCCGTCCGGCTGCAAGCCGTAGTGCTTCGGCAGACGCTCGGGGCGGTAGGCCTCGCGCCCGCCGGTGGTGTCGGACTCGGCGCGCGTGAGCATCTCACGCACCATCGACGAATCCCAGGCCTTGCTCATCAGCGCGGCCTTGGCGACCGGCGGGGTGGCCGAGGTCTTGATGGTCTCGATGAACTCGTCGATGTTGGCCAGCGCCACCGCCAGGCCTTCAAGCACATGGCCACGTTCACGTGCCTTGCGCAGCGCAAACACGGTGCGCCGCGTGACCACTTCGCGCCGGTGGTCGAGGAAGACCTCGACCAGTTGCTTCAGGTTGCACAAGCGCGGCTGGCCGTCGATCAGCGCGACCATGTTGATGCCGAAGGTGTCTTGCAGCTGGGTCTGCTTGTACAGATTGTTCAGCACCACCTCGGGCACTTCACCGCGCTTGAGCTCGATCACCAGCCGCATGCCGGACTTGTCGCTCTCGTCCTGGATGTGGCTGATGCCTTCGAGCTTCTTCTCGTGCACCAGCTCGGCCATGCGCTCCTGCAGCGTCTTCTTGTTCACCTGGTACGGCAACTCGTCGACGATGATGGCCTGGCGCTGGCCGCGGTCGATGTCCTCGAAGTGGACCTTGGCACGCATCACCACCTTCCCGCGGCCGGTGCGGTAGCCCTCGCGCACACCGTTCAGGCCGTAGATGATCCCGGCCGTGGGGAAGTCCGGTGCGGGCACGATCTCCATCAATTCGTCGAGCGTGGCTTGTGGGTTCTTCAGCAGGTGCAGGCAGGCGTCGACGATCTCATTGAGGTTGTGCGGCGGGATGTTGGTGGCCATGCCCACCGCGATGCCCGCGCTGCCGTTCACCAGCAGGTTCGGCAGCCGCGCCGGCAGCACTGTCGGCTCTTTCTCGCTGCCGTCATAGTTGGGCGCGAAGTCGACCGTTTCCTTGTCGATGTCCTCGAGCATCTCGTGCGCGATCTTCGACAGGCGGATCTCGGTGTAGCGCATCGCCGCGGCGTTGTCGCCGTCGACGCTGCCGAAGTTGCCCTGACCATCGACGAGCATGTGGCGCAGGCTGAAGTCCTGTGCCATGCGCACGATGGTGTCGTAGACGGCTGTGTCGCCGTGCGGGTGGTATTTGCCGATCACGTCGCCGACGATGCGCGCGCTCTTCTTGTACGGCCGGTTCCAGTGGTTGGACAGCTCGTGCATCGCGAACAGCACGCGCCGATGCACCGGTTTCAAGCCGTCGCGGGCATCGGGTAGCGCGCGGCCTACGATCACGCTCATCGCGTAGTCAAGGTACGAACGCCGCATCTCCTCTTCGAGACTGACGGGGACGGTTTCTTTGGCGAACTCGGTCATGCGGGTGGGCACAGCGCGGGTCCGGCGGCGACGGCCGGAGCGCTCGGCAGGCGGACCGAGAGGAGGTCCGAAGTGGCGGATTCTAGGCGTGCGCGCCGTGTCGCGGCAGCGCAACAAGCGCAGCGGGCTACTGGACGCGCGGCGCCAAAATGCTTGATCGAGAGCCCCCCGTGGCACAATGTTTCGTCGGCGGTAAGTGCCCGCGGCCGTGGGGATTTACCCGGTAACCGTCCCGTTTTGCGCTTGTCGTTTTGGACGTTTCGCAGCTTTTTGCTGCGGCTTTCCTCAAGAGGAGAATCAATGAAGAAACTGAACAAGGTGGCGATGCTGTTCGCATCCGCCGCACTTGCCGTGCCGGTCGTGTCATTTGCTGCTGCCCACACGGGCGGGGCAATGCCGAAATCGATCGACAACTGGCGTGCAACCGACGGTACCGTCTGGAAGAACGGCACCAACGAATATTGCTGGCGCGATGGCTTCTGGACGCCTGCCACCGCCGCCCCGGGTTGCGATGGCGAGTTGAAGCCGCCGCCCCCGCCGCCCCCACCCCCGCCGCCGCCGCCGCCGCCTCCGCCGCCTCCCGCGGCACCGGCCGCTCCCGCTCCTGCTGCAGTGGCGCCGGTTCCGGTCGCGCCTGCGGCGCCCGTGAGCGAGAAGGTGACCTTTGCTGCGGATGCGTTCTTCGACTTTAACAAGTCGGTCCTCAAGCCCGAAGCGCAGGCCAAGCTGGCTGATCTGGTCGACAAGACCAAGGGTGTGAACCTGGAAGTCATCATCGGCGTCGGCCACACCGACTCGGTCGGCGGCGACGCGTACAACCAGAAGTTGTCGATCGCACGCGCTGAAGCCGTGAAGGCCTTCCTCGTCAGCAAGGGCGTCGAGAAGAACCGCGTCTACACCGAAGGCAAGGGCGAGAAGTCGCCTGTCGCCGACAACAAGACTGCCGAAGGCCGTTCGAAGAACCGCCGCGTGGAAGTCGAAGTGGTCGGTACGCGCACCAGGAGGTGATGGCCGGGCCCGTGTGCCCTGCTACCCGGAACCCCGCTGCGGCGGGGTTTTTTCTTGGTGCGTCAAACTGCTGCCTGTTCCGGAAAAGGACCCTACGTGAGCAATGTCGACGCGCAAGAGCTGGCCAAATTCAGCGAACTGGCCCACCGCTGGTGGGACCCAGAGAGCGAGTTCCGTCCGCTGCACCAAATCAACCCGCTGCGGCTGGAGTGGATCGACCATCTGGCCGTACTGCGCGGCAAACAGGTGCTCGACGTCGGCTGCGGTGGCGGCATCCTGGCCGAGGCGATGGCGCGGCGTGCGTCGTTCGTCACCGGTATCGACCTGGCAGCCAGGCCCCTCGGTGTGGCGCGCCTCCACGCGCTCGAGGCCGGTGTAGATAACGTCGAATACCGCGAGATCGCCACCGAGGCCCTCGCGGCCGAAGTGCCCGGCCGCTTTGATGTCGTCACCTGCATGGAGATGCTCGAACACGTGCCCGACCCCTCTGCCGTGGTCCGCGCCTGCGCTGCGCTGGCCAAGCCGGGTGGCTGGGTGTTCTTCTCGACGCTAAACCGCAACCCGAAGTCCTTCCTGTTCGCAATCATCGGTGCCGAGTACGTGCTGAACCTGCTGCCCAGGGGCACGCACGAGTACGCGCGCTTCATCAGACCCAGCGAGTTGGCGCGCTGGTGCCGCGATGGTGGTCTGGCGCTGCAGGGCAGCCGCGGCATGGAATACAACCCGCTGACGCGGCGCTACAGCCTGTCGGACAACACCAGCGTTAACTACCTCGTCGCGTGCCGCAAGCCGGCGTGAGTGGGTCTTGAGTCTGCAAGCCTTGCTCTTCGACCTGGACGGCACGTTGGTCGACAGCGCACCGGGCCTGGCTGACACCGCCAATGACCTACGTGCTGCGCGCGATCTGCCGCCACTGCCGTACCTCGCGCTGCGGCCCGGCGCCGGCTCCGGCGCCCGTGGCATGCTTGCGGTGGCCTTCGATCTGCGGCCGGGTGACGAAGGCTATGAGGCGCTGCGCGACGAGTTCCTGGAGCGCTATCCGCAGCGCATGCTCGAGAAAGCGTGCCTGTTCGGCGGCGTGCGGGCGCTCATCCAGCGTGTTGACGCCGCCGGTATGCGCTGGGGCATCGTCACCAATAAGGCGATCAGGTTCGCCGAACCGCTGTGCGCCGCGATGGGCCTGATGCCGCCTGCCGGTGCGCTGGTCGGTGGCGACAGCACGCCGCACACCAAACCTCACCCTGCACCTCTGATCGAAGCGGCGCGCCGGCTCGGCGTACCGAGTGGGGCATGTGTATATGTGGGTGACGACGAGCGCGACATGCGCGCCGGGCGTGCCGCGGGCATGCGCACTGTCGCAGCAGCCTGGGGCTATCTGGGTCACGGCGCCGTTATCCACGACTGGCCAGCCGACCATATCGCGGCGGTACCCGATGCGGTCTTGAAAGTCATCAAACTGGCCTAAACTTCATGCCTTGGGACCGACCTGGCTTCGACGTGGGTACGGAGTCGACGCGGGGCATGCCGAGCACCAGTTCGCTCGTAAATCCACTGGAAACAAAGTAACTGCGAACGATCAAACGTACGCTCTCGCCGCTTAAAAACCGGTGAGCCTCGCAACAGTTGGCCGATGGGCTGGGTCTGAGGTCGCAAGACCAAGGGCTGCGAGGTCATTCACATTGGCTCGTCCCGCCGTGAGTCATTCGCGGCAGGCCTAAAACCAAATGACTCGGGCCTCAGGTAGCGTGCTGCTGCGCGACCGGAGGGCTTAAATCCAAATCAGTCAGCTACGCATGTAGAACCGTCCGGCGAAGGCTTGCGGACGGGGGTTCGATTCCCCCCGGTTCCACCATCTGAGAGTTCAGCGCAGTCCGCTGAAGTGAAAAGGCCCAAGTGCATCAACGACTTGGGCCTTTTTCTTTGTCCGCTACAGTCCCGGTTGGTCTGCCAAGTTCCTGCATTTCCCGCAGTAACTTCCGCAGTAACCGGCTTTCGGACCACTCTGCCCCCGAGGAGTTACTGCATGCCCAAGCACCTCATCCCTGGCGACAAGACCTTGCGTGCCATCAAGTCAGGCGACCTCCGCACGCGCCTCTCGGACGGACAAGGGCTCTACCTGATCCCGTTCGTCAACGGCGGCGCCCATGGCTGGCGCTTCGACTACACAGGCCCGACCACTGCCAAGCGCAAGACGCTGAGCCTTGGCACCTACCCCGACGTGCCCCTCGCCCTGGCCCGCCAGAAGGCCCAGGAGGCACGAGAAGCGGTCGCCCAAGGGGTAGACCCTAGCGACGCGCGGAAGGCCCTGCGTAGCGCTGTGGTGCATGCTGGCCAGGTACAACGCTTGGTGGCCCAAGGCAAGCCCTTGCCGGGCACCTTCGAGTACGTGGCGAGAGACTGGCTAGTCACCGTTCATGAGGTCAAGGTGAGCGCTGGCCATGCGGAGAGAACGCGCATCCGTCTGGAGCAGGACGCCTTCCCCTGGCTAGGCAAGCGACCCATCGCGGAGATCGAACCGCCCGAGCTTCTCCAGACGATTCGCCGCGTGGAGGCCAGAGGAGCGATCGAGACAGCGCACCGCGTCAAGGATGCATGCGGCCAGGTCTTCCGCTACGGCATCGCCATCGGTGCGTGCCTGCGCAATCCCGCCGCGGACCTACGCGACGCCCTCCAGCCTGTGCAGGCCAGGCATCACGCCGCCATCGTTGATCCCGGAGAAGCGGCTAAGCTGCTTCGAGACCTGTCCGGCTATCAGGGCCAGGCTTCGACGCGAGCAGCGCTGCAACTCTCCGCACTCCTGCTGCTCCGGCCGGGCGAGCTACGCCACATGGAATGGCCATGGGTGGACCTGGAAGGCGCAACGCTCACGATCCCCAGTGAGGTGATGAAGCGCAAGAAGGCGGACAAGGCCGATGGACCTGACCATATCGTCCCCTTGGCCAATCAGGCAGTGGCCATCCTGAAGGAGCTGCATCCGCTCACTGGCCATGGGCGCTACGTCTTCCCCTCGCTTCGGTCTGGCCAGCGCTGCATGAGTGAGAACACGGTCCGCGTGGCGCTGCGCAGCATGGGCTACAGCAACGACGAGATGACGGCACACGGCTTCCGCGCTATGGCCAGGACGATGATCGCAGAGAGGCTCGGCGTCTTGCCCGAGGTCATCGAAGCGCAGCTTGCCCACGCCGTAGGCGACGCCCTTGGGAGGGCCTACAACCGCACGCAGTACCTGGACCAGCGACGCGACATGATGGCCAAGTGGGCGAACTACCTGGACCAGCTTCGCAAGGGCGCAGAGGTCATCCCGATTGGCCAGAGGGTGGCGTAGGCCTTACCCACGGCGGGCTACCCACACCCGCTCGCCCCAGGCCCCAACTTCGCTAGCGGCGAAGTAGCTGCATCGCACCCTTGAAGATCGGTTCGGAAGGATCAGCGCGGCATATCGAATCCATGCGCCGGAGCAACTCCTCCGACTCCGGAATGTGCGTGGGGTCAATGCGCGCATAAGCAGCCCTGGCACCGTTGAACCCGCTCAAAAAGCCTTGAAGCCAGAACACGGCAAGCGTGTCGGCCATCTGTTCGTTTCGTGCTCGGAGGTCGAGATACTCTCTGCACGACGAAGCGCCAAAGCCGGCGAGGGAACGAACTTGCGCGGAGGCATTCAGCGCCGCTATGAGAAGCAAGGCAACAGAGATCAGACGGACCATGTTGGAGCAACCTTCGATGCAGGCTAACGACCATGATGCTAGTCCGGCGTTCCCGCGCCCGGATAGCGGGACCACATAGGACAGGCATATCCCGCCGCCAGCGGTGGCAATCAACCTGCACCAGCCGCGGGGCTTGAGACCGTTACAACGAACCTATTGAACTTAGACCCATTGGATGCACTGGCCAACCCGCGATCAGGGGAAGCGGGAAAGGACCCCCCTTCTAAGGAAGGGGGGGTTCCCTTCCCGCTTTCCCCTTCTTGTTCGCCACACGGGAAGGGGGGAGGTTTCCCGCTTTCGACTTCCCCTTCCCGCTTCCCGCTTGACGCCGCATAAGTGCCATCCCCTGCTTCCTTGAGGTCGCCACTTTGGACGCAGCGCTTGAGAGTCGTCGAGAACGCTTTCTTCTTGACCTCTTGGCTTGGTGCGGGTGACTCGCCATCCATGTGTGAATAGAAGGCTTGGCGGAGTGCCTCCACGGCCATGGGCGAGGGGGAGCGCCGGACGGCGTCGCGCAGTGCGCGGGTGCGACTGTCACCCTTCGAGGCCTTGGCGGCAAGGCTGGCGATCACGCTTGCATGAGGCAAGTTGCGAACGGCCGGCACGTTGATGGGGTCGCCCTCGGCATCGCGTCCGATGTGCTGGGCCTCCACGGCGAAGCTGCCCAGAACGAGACCCGGTGGGAGGTCGCGCAGCTTTTCAGACTTGACTGATATCCCCTGCTCGCGCTTCTCCACGGCCAGCGAGAAATCGCAGCGCGCGCCGATCGCGCTGCTACCCCTGGCGTACGCCTGCCCCTTTGCCTGGTGGTGAAGGAACAGCACTGTCCAGCCAGTCTCCTCATTCAAGCTGGAAAGCCGCCGCAGCAGGGCCGTCATCGCCCCTGCGCTGTTCTCGTCCGCTCCAGCGCACGCGTTGGCGAAAGTGTCGATGATGAAGATGCCAGCCCTGGCACTCTGCTTTGCCGCGGTCATCAGGGCGTTCATCTGGTCAGCTGTCCCAATGCTGAACTCGCCTCCTACCACCCACACCCCCGGCGGAGGGGCGTCCATTCCATGAGCCACCGCCCACGCGATGAAGCGTCTGTCGACACTCACGGGCGCCTCGGTCGCAACATAGATGCACGGACAACCATGCGTCTTTCGTCCCAGCCAGGTCCGTCCGCCGGCCAGGTGGCATGCGAGGTCCACCGCAACCAGCGTCTTGCCTGCGCCAGGGGCTCCAACGATCATGCCGACCCCTCGCGGGATGACCCCTGCCACCAGGTCAGTCAAGTCGGGGTGGGCGGTCCATTGGCCCGGTCCTCCGAACAGCTTGAGGCCACCCGCCTTGAGTGCCTCCCCGACCGCATCCCGCCCGGCCGCATCGGTCACGCCACCCCCTGGCTACGCTCGTTGATCCACTTCGCTATGTCGCTACTGCGCCAGGCCACGGAGCGCTCAGTGAGGCGCACAGGCTGCGGGAAGGTGCCCTCAGCCACGCCCTTGTAGATGCTGGTCTTACTGAGGGCGACGAGTTGCTGGACCTTCGGCATCCTGAGCAGCGCGTCGATCTGCGGTTGACCCTGGCCCGTGGTCGGATAGACAGCTTGAAGCATTCGTTCTCCCGGTAGTTCGCACTGCCGATCTGGAGTGCGCCAGGGCATCGTGGAACGAACGAACCGAAGCCATGGCGCGGACTCCCTGGGGTTCGTTGCGGTGCGGTAACACCCCAAGCGTTTCGCCAGGCGCTGGAAGTTTTCAAGGCAACGCGTAACCGGCCAGCGCGAATCGAGGCGGCGAGGGCACCACGACCCCCCCTACGTCCCGCCGGGCAACGCACCAATGCTGCGGTGCAGCATCCCACCATGCATTTTTCCCAGCCTCACCCCGCTCAGGCACTTGCCTGCCTGCCTCCCGAAGGGAGAGGGGAATCAGACTCACTGCCGGCCACAGTGGCCAGCCAGGCTGCACAGCGCAGCGTGACGCATCCTACCTAGCGAGAACCCATGCCCAAGAAGCCCATGACTGAAGAACCTGTGCTCATCGCCGCCGAAGGCCTACGCCGATTCATCCTGGAGATGGCGGCCGCGTGCGACGACAGCCCGTGCCTTGCGTTCCTCACCGATGTGAGCGAAGCCATCGACGCGGGATGCGACGAACACGCGCAGTAACTTCTACAGTAACTGGCCAGGTCTCCACCACGCCTTCATAGGTACATTTGGGTGACCCCGGTTCCACCAATTGCTGCCGCGTTTGCCAACTCAGCCGCGGTACGGCGACGCCACGAACAAAAGCCCCGAAGCTTTCGCATCGGGGCTCGTGCTCTCAGCCCCAAACGCGGCACAGCGCCGCTGTGAAGCGAGCCTCGGCAGGCCTACTTCGCCGGGGTCTCGTTCTTCGGCAGGCTGCGCTCGCCCTGACCGGCCGGGCCAGTGGCGGCAGCGGTCTTGGCCTCCGCCTTGACCTGTTCACGTGAGTTGGCAGAAGCCTTCGAGGGCTTCGTCGTCTGCTTGGCGGTTTCGCTCTTCGACATGCTGCGCTCGCCCTGCCCCGCCAGACCGTCGGCGTTGGCAGCCTTGGCGTCGCCCTTGGCCTGGTCTCGCGTCTTCTGCGATGTCTTAGGCGCAGTGCCCTTGTACTGGCCGGGCAGCGACGCTTCGTTCATCGGTTCGCTGGCAGCGCGGACTGCCGGCTTTGCCATCTGTGCCTGGGCGGCAAGGGCGAAGAGGGCGATGGCGCTGATCGCAATGGCGTTCAATTTCATGAGGGCTCCGTTTGAGAATCTGAATGTCAGATCCTCGCGGCGGTGCGTTCGCGCACCCGTGAGCCAACGCGCCAACGGGCTGTAGGACAACGGGGCCGTCAGCGCAGCGGTCAGCGCGCGCTTCAGCCCTTGCTGCGGTGCATCTCCGTCACGCGTTGCACCTCGTTCTTGGACCCCAGCACCACGCTGACGCGCTCGTGCAGTTTCTTGGGCGTCAGATCGAGGATGCGTTCATGGCCGTTGGTCGCGGCACCACCGGCCTGCTCGACGATGAAGGCCATCGGGTTGGCCTCGTACATCAGGCGCAGCTTGCCGGGCTTGTCGGGCTCGCGCTGGTCCCACGGGTACAGGAACACGCCGCCGCGGGTCAGGATGCGGTGCACATCAGCCACCATGCTGGCGACCCACCGCATGTTGAAGTCCTTGCCGCGCGGGCCTTGCTCGCCGGCCAGGCATTCGTCGATGTAGCGCTTCACCGGCGGGGCCCAGTGGCGCATGTTCGACATGTTGATCGCGAACTCTTTGGTGTCCTCGGGGATTGTGGTTTCGTGCTGGGTCAGCAGCCAGGAGCCGGTCTCCCGATCGAGCGTGAACATCGCGACGCCGTTGCCCACCGTCAACACGAGCGTGGTCTGCGGCCCGTAGACGCAGTAGCCGGCCGCGGCTTGCTGCTTGCCGGGTTGCAGGAAGTCGTCTTCGGTGACGCCGCGTCCATGGCCGATCTTGCGCAGCACGCTGAAGATAGTGCCGATCGAGACGTTGACGTCGATGTTGCTGCTGCCGTCCAGCGGGTCGAACAGCAGCATGTACTCGCCCTGCGGATAGCGGTTGGGCACGACGTGGATCGAGTCCATTTCCTCGCTGGCCATCGCGGCCAGATGGCCGCCCCATTCGTTGGCCTCGATCAGCACCTCGTTGCTGATGACGTCGAGCTTCTTCTGCACCTCGCCCTGGATGTTGGCGGTGCCGGCAGTGCCGAGCACATCGCCCAATGCACCCTTGTTCACGGCGATTGCGATGCGCTTGCACGCGCGTGCCACGACTTCGATCAACAGCCGCAGTTGGCCGGGGATCAGGCCATGCTCGCGCTGTTGTTCGACCAGGTACTGGGTCAGCGAAATGCGTTTCATGCCGTGGGCTCCAGCGCGCGGCCGACCACTTCACGCACGTCGGGGCTGAGGTCGCTGCGCGCCGCGACCCGCGCGATCGCCTCGCGCGCCGCGCTGCGGTACGGCTCGGCCAGGCTGGCCCAGCGGTCCATCGCCCGCGCCAGCCGGCCGGCGACCTGCGGGTTGATGCCGTCGAGCTCGATCAGCCGTTCGGCCCACAAGACGTAGCCGGCCGCGTCAGCTCGGTGGAATGCACCCGGGTTGAAGATGAACAGCGGGTTGAGCAGGCTGCGCATGCGGTTCGGGTTGCGCATCGAGAACGCAGGGTGTTGCAGCAGCGCCTTGACGCGCTGGAACACGCTGCCTGCGCCTGCCCCCAACGGTTCGGGCACCCGCGCTTGCAGCGCGAACCACTGGTCGAGCATCAGCGCGTCGCCTTGCGCCTGCGTAAAGAAGCGCGCGACGGCTTGTTCGGCCAGCGGTGAATGCGAGTCGGTCAACGCCATCAACGCCCCGGCGCGGTCGCTCATGTTGCCGGCGTCCTTGACGCGTTGGTAGGCCCGTCCGGGCCACACGCTGTCTCCTTGGCGTTGCGCGTGCAGGCACAGCATCTGAAGCGCCAGGTTGGCCAGGGCGCGGCGGCCGGCCTGCGCCGGGTCGGGGCTGTAGCCACCGTGCACGGCGTGGTTGTCGAAGGCCCACTGCCAATCCGCGTGCAGGCGCTCGGCCAGCAACTCGCGCCAGCGAGTGTGCGCTGCGTGCAGGCGCTGCGGCTCATAAGGCGACATCCACTCGGCCACCACCGGCTGCGGCGGTGGCGTCAGCACACGGGCCTTGAACGCCGCGTCGAGTTGCGGGTCGCGCAACACAGCGGCCAGTGCTGACGCCAGCGCATCGTCGAGAACCGGCGCGCCGCCGCTGCCGGCTGCGGCCAACAGGCGTTGCATGACCAGCCGCTGCGCCGCTTCGAAGCGGTTGAAGGCGTCGCTGTCGTGGGCCAGCAGAACCAGGCGTTCGGCGTCGCCGAAGCCGTCGTCGAGCAGTACGGGGGCCGAGAAGCCGCGCAGCAGCGACGGCACAGGCTGCTCGGTGATGCCTTCGAAGCGGAAGGTCTGCGCTTCGCTGTCCAGCACCAACAGCTTCTCTTCGGCCAGCACGCGGCCGCTGGCCGACAGCAGCGCGGTCGCCACAGGCAGCACGAAAGGCAGCTTGTTCGGCTGGCCCGGCGAGGGCAGGGCGCTCTGCGACAAGGTGAGGGTGTAGCGCTGCGTCGCGGCGTCGTAGTCGCCACGCGCCGCCAGCCGCGGTGTGCCGGCCTGCGCGTACCAGCGCTTGAAGGTGCCGAGTTTGTCGGCGAGCACGCTGCCGGGGTTGGCGTCGGCAATCGCCTGTGCAAAGTCGTCGCAGGTCACGGCCTGGCCGTCGTGGCGCTCGAAGTACAGCTTCATGCCGCGCGCGAAGCCATCGCGGCCGACCAGCGTGTGCATCATGCGCACGACCTCGGCACCCTTTTCGTAGACGGTGGCGGTGTAGAAGTTGTTGATCTCGAGGTAAGCGTCCGGCCGCACCGGGTGTGCCATCGGGCCCGCATCTTCGGGGAACTGGCGGGCGCGCAGCGAACTGACGTCCTTGATGCGCTGCACCGCACGGCCCGACCCCGAGCCGGCCATGTCCATGCTGAACTCCTGGTCGCGGAAGACCGTCAGGCCTTCCTTCAGCGAGAGCTGGAACCAGTCGCGGCAGGTGATGCGGTTGCCGGTCCAGTTGTGGAAGTACTCGTGGGCGACCACGCTTTCAATGGCTGCGAAGTCGTCGTCGGTGGTGGCGTTGGGCGTGGCCAGCACGTACTTGGTGTTGAACAGGTTCAGGCCCTTGTTCTCCATCGCGCCGCCGTTGTAGTCCTCCACCGCCACGAGCATGTAGCGATCGAGGTCCAGAGCCAGGCCGAAGCGTGCTTCGTCCCACGCAACGGACGCCACCAGCGAGCGCATCGCGTGTTCGGTCTTCTCCAGCTCACCCGGCCGCACGTAGACCTGCAGCAGGTGGTCGCGGCCGTTGCGCGCGGTGATGCGCTGTTCGCGCGCCACCAGGTTGCCGGCCACCAGCGCGAAAAGGTAGCAGGGCTTGGGGAACGGGTCGTGCCACTTGGCGAAGTGGCGGCCGCCGTCGAGCGTGCCTTGTTCGAGCAGGTTGCCGTTGCTCAACAGCACCGGGTACTTTGATTTGTCGGCACGCAGCGTAACGGTGTAGACGGCCATCACATCGGGCCGGTCCAGGAAGTAGGTGATGCGACGGAAGCCCTCGGCCTCGCACTGCGTGAAGAAACCACCCTGGCTGGTGTACAGCCCCTGCAGCGCGCTGTTCTTGGCCGGTGCGCAGGTGTTGCGCACTTCGAGCGTGAACGCGGCTGCGGCCGGCGGGGTGTCGATCACGAGGTCGCCGCCTTCCTGGCGAAACGACACGCTCGCGCCATCGGCCAGCACGCGCAGCAGCGTCAGGCCGTCGCCGTGCAGGCGCAACGGCGGCAGCGCGGCGCCTTCGGCCAGGCTGGCCCGCCGTTCGATCTGCATCCGGCTGGCGACGATGGTCTTCGCTGGGTCCAGGTCAAACACCAGCTCGACGCTCTTGATGGTGTACGCCGGTGCGGCGTAGTCCTCGCGCTTGACGAGGGTGGCACTGCTTTCACGCGACATGCGCGGGTCTCCTGCGACTGCGGGTTCACAAGCCTTGTTTCAGGCTGGCTTCGATGAAGGTGTCGAGATCGCCGTCGAGCACCTTCTGCGTGTTGCTGATCTCGACGTTGGTACGCAGGTCCTTGATGCGGCTCTGGTCGAGCACATAGCTGCGGATCTGGTGGCCCCAGCCGACATCGGTCTTGGTGTCTTCGAGCTTCTGCTGCGCTTCCTGGCGTTTGCGCATTTCGTGGTCGAACAGGCGGCTGCGCAGTCGCTTCCAGGCCACGTCGCGGTTGCTGTGTTGGCTGCGCCCGTCCTGGCACTGCACGACGATGCCGGTCGGGATGTGCGTCAGGCGCACCGCCGAGTCGGTCTTGTTGATGTGCTGGCCACCGGCACCGCTGGCACGAAACGTATCCACGCGCACGTCCGACGGGTTGATCTCGATCTCGATCGAATCGTCGATCTCGGGGTAGACGAACAGCGACGCGAACGAGGTGTGCCGCCCGCCGGCGCTGTCGAAGGGGCTCTTGCGCACCAGGCGGTGCACACCGGTTTCGGTGCGCAGATGGCCGAAGGCGTAGTCGCCCTCGACCTTCAGCGTGGCGCTCTTGATGCCGGCGATGTCGCCCGGGCTTTCGTCTTCGACGGTGGCCTTCCAGCCCTTGCGTTCGATGTACTTCAGGTACTGGCGCAGCAGCATGCCGGCCCAGTCGCAGGCTTCGGTGCCACCGGCACCGGCCTGGATGTCGATGAAGCAGTTGCTCGGGTCGGCCGGGTTGCTGAACATGCGCCGGAACTCGAGCTCTTCGACCGTCGTGCGCAGCTTGTGCGCATCGGCTTCGATGGCCTTCAGACCGTCGGTGTCGCCGTCGGCCTTGCTCATGTCGTAGAGCTCGGTGTTGTCCGACAGGTTGCTGGTGAGATGGTCGATCGTGCCGACCACCGTCTCCAACGTCTTCTTCTCCTTGCCGAGCTCCTGGGCGCGTTTGGGCTCGTTCCAGACCGCGGGGTTCTCCAGCGCGGCGTTGACCTCGTTCAACCGCAGGGCTTTGCGGTCGTAGTCAAAGATACCCCCGGAGCTGCTGGGTGCGGGTGCTCAGGTCGGCCAGTAGCGTGCCGATCGCGTTGATCTGTTCGGTGTCCATGGGTGTGCAGCTTTGTTCGCGCAGCGTTGGCGCAAGCCGCGGATTTTCGCATGCACGCCCGCGTTCACGCGGCTTGCAGGAAGGCCAGCACTTCGGCCGCCAGCGCTTGGGGCTGGTCGTGGTGAAGCATGTGGCCGGATGGCGAGAGGCGCACCTTGCGCACGGCGCCCGGCACGGCCGCCAACCGCGCCTCGAATTCGGCGCGCGGGTAGCGGTGGCCCCACCACTTGGCAACGTCGGTGCGGTCGCCATCGGCCCACAGCACTGGGGCGGTGATGCGCTTCCAGGTCTCGACGATCTCGTCGGCCTGGTACAGCACCGGGTTGGTCCGCTTGTGGGCCGGGTCACCGCGGATGTGCCAGCGCGAATCGGCACGCTGTTCGGCCCAGTGCGGTGCCAGCCAGTCGGCCTTGTCGCGCGTCAGCAGCGGGTTGTTGGCGCACAGCCGGTCGGCCACTTCGGCAAGGCTCGCGTAGTCGCGCAGGCGCTCCGGCCGCTTGAGTTCGTCGAGCCATTGCACCAGACGGCCGGGGGCCTGCTCGACGGCGGTTCGTGGCAGGCCGAAGCCTTCCAGGTTGACCAGCCGGCGCACGCGTTCGGGCCGCACGCCGGCGTAGCTCATCGCCACGTTGCCGCCCATGCTGTGGCCGACCAGGTCGATGGCGCCGAAGCGGTCGACGGGCAACGCCGCGTCGAGCAGCGCGTCCAGGTCGGCCAGGTAGTCGGGGAACCAGTAGCAGTCGGCATCCGGCGTGTCGGTGCGGCCGAAACCGCGCCAGTCGGGTGCTATGACCCACCGGGTCTCGCCTTCGGCCACGGACAACGCATCGACGAAGAACTGGTACGACGCGCCCACGTCCATCCAGCCGTGCAGCAGCACCAGCGGCGGGCGCTCTGGGGTGGCCAGCGATGCATCGCCCCAGTGGTGCGCGTGGTAGCTGAGCCCGCGCAACGTGGTGAAGTGCGACGCGGCTTCGCGAAGGGGTCGATAGCTCATGGCGCGGTGGACTGTAGCGTCGCCCCGCGTCGTCCCGTCCCGCGGCGCAGGACAATCCCCGCATGAAGCAACGACCCGCCTTCACCCTGCGCCCCGCAACCGGCGCCGATGCCCCCGCCATCGTCGGCTTGATCCGCGAGCTGGCCGTCTTCGAGGAGCTCGAACACCTGGTCGAAGTGACGCCTGAGTCGCTGCATACCCATCTGTTCGGCGCGCGCCCGGTGGCCGAGGCGGTGGTGGCCGAGATCGACGGGCGGGTGGTCGCCTTCGCGCTCTTCTTCACCAACTTCAGCACCTTCCTCGGCAAGCCCGGGCTGTACCTGGAAGACCTCTATGTGCAGCCGGCGCAGCGGGGCACAGGGCTGGGCAAGGCGCTGCTGAAACACCTGGGTTCGATCGCTGTCGAGCGTGGCTGTGGCCGCTTCGAGTGGAGCGTGCTCGACTGGAACGAGGAAGCGATCCGCTTCTACGAGCGCATGGGTGCTGCGGTGCTGCGGGACTGGCACATCTGCCGCGTCACGGGTGACGCACTCGAAGCCTTCCGCGCGCCCGCCTGAATCTACCGGGTGGCAGACAGGCCCCTCAGCCCAACGCCAGCAGCGTCTCCAGCGACGGCCGCACGTTCACGCTGCCTTCGCCGACCACCGCCTCCACCGCGTGCTTGCGGTCGCTGGTGTCGACGCGCAGCGGTGCCGGCAACGGCGCGCCGCGCGGATTGGTCAGGCAAGCCACGATCGGCGTCGTGATGGTCGGCCCGCGGGCGACGACGATGCCGACCTCGCCCGACACCAGCCGCACGTGGCAGCCCGGCGGGTAGATGCCGAACTCGCGCACCAGCGCGGCCGTCATCGGGTGGCCGGGGTCCTGCATGAACATCTGCCGGCCCGCCAGATCGGCATGCAACGCGTCGCGCGTCGAGCGGGACGCCAGCTTGGCGGTGTACAGGTCGGCGCGGCGTGCCAGTGCGGCCAGGTCGCCGATGGTGGATGTGGTGGCGCCGCTCGGGTAGCCGCTGCCGTCGTCGCACTCGTGGTGGTGCAGCACGGCGTGCAGCCAGTCGGCATCGTTCACGCCGGCCATCTCAAGCATGATCACGCTGCGCATGGGGTGGGTGCGCAGGTCGCTGCGCTGCTCGGGCGTGGGGGGTGTGCGCTGGCGGGCGAGCTGGCCTTGCAGCTCCAGCATCGACAGGTTCATCGTCAGCGCCACCTTGAAGGCGCGCGCCGCGTCTTCCGGCGCCCAGGCCAGGCGCTGGGCCACCAGCAGGCTGGTCACGGCGCAATGCAGCGAGCGCCCCAGGCCGTAGTCGGTGTCGGGGTTGGCACCTTCGCGCATCACCTGGAATATGGCCAGGTCCGGGTCGCGTTCGACGAGTTGAAGCATCGGCGCGGCGGCCTCGTCCAGCGCAGCGCGAAAACTCGGGTGGTCCGTCTGCCGCATCACCTGGCCCACCTGCGCGCTGTGCTCGCGCCACAGCGCTGCCAGTTGTGCGCGGGGGGCGTGGCGAATCTGTTCGCGAGCCGACAGCAGTTCGGCCACGTCGACCAGCGCGCCGCGCGCGACCAAGGCCTGAAGCTGTTCGGCCGATTCGAGCCGATGGCCGCGTGCCAGCAACAGCGTGTGGTCGGCGCTGCGCACGTTGAAGGGCAACGGCCGGCCCAGCACGATGCGGTTCTTGACGGTGGCCAGGGCGGCGAGTTGCATGGCGTCTGCGTTCTGGGTGTTCTTGCGGTGGTCGGCGGCGGAATGGTCGGGGCGACAAGCTGGTTTTCGGCTGCGGCGGCGGCAACTTGACCGACGTGAAGCCGCCTTCCGGCCCCGCTGTTCAGGGAAAGTGCCGGGCAGCCCGCCTGGCGCCGGCCGGACTAAGCTGCACCGATGACCCCTCCCACCCGCCACCGCCCCGCGCCTGACGCCTACGCTGCCTTGCATGCCGGCTTTCGCTGGAACGTACCGGCGCGCTTCAACATCGGGGTGGCTTGTGCGGCCCGCTGGGCCGCCGATGCCGCCCACGCCCGCCGCGTGGCCATCGAATGGGAACATGAAGATGGCCGCCACGGCCAGCTCACTTACGGTGCGTTGCACGGCCAGGCGCAGCGCGCGGCCGATGTCTTGAGGCGGTGTGGCGTGAAGCGCGGCGACCGCGTCGCCATCGTGCTGGCGCAGCGGCCCGAGACGGCGGTGGCGCACATCGCCGTGTTGTTGCTGGGGGCGGTGGCGGTGCCGCTGTCGATGCTGTTCGGGCCCGAGGCGCTGGCCTTCAGGCTGAACGACAGCGGTTCCACGGTGGCCATTGCCGACGAGACGTCGATCGCCAACTTGCAGGCGGCTCGGGCCGAGTGCCCGGCGCTGACAACGGTTTTGGCCGTCGGCGACGCCGCTGGCCAAGGCGACCAGGACTGGGCGCGCGCCCTGGCCGCCGCGCACCTGCGGATCGAGCCCGCCGACACTGCCGCCGACGAAGCCGCCGTGTTGATCTACACCAGCGGCACCACCGGGCCCCCGAAGGGCGCCTTGATCCCGCACCGCGCGCTGCTGGGCAACCTGACTGGCTTCGTCTGCAGCCAGGACTGGTTCGGCGCCGAGCCTGGCGGCGTGTTCTGGAGCCCCGCCGACTGGGCCTGGACTGGCGGGCTGATGGACGCGTTGTTGCCCACGCTGTACTTCGGCCGCACCATCGTCGGCTTTCAGGGCCGCTTCGGCCCCGAGCGCGCGTTCGAGCTGATGCAGCGCCACGCGGTGACGCACAGCTTCCTGTTCCCGACGGCACTGAAGGCGATGATGAAGGCGGTGCCCGAGCCGCGCCGCCGCTACGCGCTGAAACTGCGCACGGTGATGAGCGCCGGCGAGGCCGTCGGCGACACCGTTTTCCACTGGTGCCGCGAAAAGCTCGGCGTCAGCATCAACGAGATGTTCGGTCAGACCGAGATCAACTACGTCGTCGGCAACTGCGGCAGCTGGCTCGACGGCGAAGGCCAGCGGCACGCCGGCTGGCCGGCGCGGCCCGGCAGCATGGGGCGCGCCTACCCGGGCCACCGCATCGCCGTCATCGACGACGGCGGCAGTGAGTGCCCGCGCGGCACGCCGGGCGATGTGGCGGTGCACCGGCTCGACGTGCACGGCCACCCGGACCCGGTGTTCTTTCTCGGCTACTGGGGCAACGACGCGGCGACACGCGCCAAGTTCACCGGCGACCCGTCCGGCAGCTGGTGCCGCACCGGCGACACGGCGGTGATGGATGCCGACGGCTACCTGTGGTACCAGGGCCGCAGCGACGACGTCTTCAAGGCCGCCGGCTACCGCATCGGGCCGAGCGAGATCGAGAACTGCCTGGTCAAGCACGAGGCCGTGGCCAACGCCGCGGTGGTGGCCAAACCCGATGCGGAGCGTGGCGCGGTGGTCAAGGCCTACGTCGTGTTGGCGCCCGGGTTCACGGCCGGCGCCGAGGTGACGGCCGCGCTCCAGGCCCACGTGCGGACGCGCTTGGCACCTTACGAGTACCCCAAGGAGATCGAATTCATCGACACGCTGCCGATGACGACCACCGGCAAGGTGCAGCGGCGCGTGCTGCGCTTGCAGGAGGAGGAACGGGCGCGGGCATTGGCCGGCTCGCCGGCTGGCCCCTGAGCACTGCCGCGACAATCGGCGCATTGCGAGTCTCACCCCGCCTTTCGCGGGGCTCTTCATGGCCAATCTCATCGTTCACGGCGGCACGCCGCTTTCCGGCCGCATCGTGCCGTCTGCCAACAAGAACGCGGTGCTGCCGATCCTGTGCGCGACGCTGCTCACGCGCGAGTCGGTGCGGCTGATCGGCATCCCCGAGATCACCGACGTGCGCAAGATCGTCGAGATCTTTCGCCTGCTGGGCAGCACGGTCGATGTCGACTACGACACGCACATCCTCGACCTGCACCACCGCGACACCGCCTTCGACCCGCAGCGCCACCACCTGCCCGAGGAGATGCGCTCTTCGATCATGCTGGTGCCGCCACTCCTGGCGCGCTTCGGCGTGGCGCGCATCGAGAACGACGTCCAGGGCTGCACGCTGGGCGTGCGCGAGATCGACCCACACGTCGAGGTGATGGAGCGCTTCGGCGCCAGCGTCGAGCGCACGCGCGAGGCGCTGCTGATGCGCATCGAAGGCGGCCTCAAGGCCAACCACCACTGGCTCGACTACGCGAGCGTGACGACGACCGAGAACTTTGTGCTTTGCGCCGCTTTGGCGCATGGCACCAGCACGCTGATGAACGCCGCCAGCGAGCCGCACGTGCAGGAGTTCTGCACCTTCATGACGATGCTCGGTGCGCAGATCGAAGGCATCGGCACCAGCCGGCTGACGGTGCACGGCGTGGCCCGGCTCGGCGGCGGCAGCTTCACCTTTGCCGAGGACTTCCACGAGGCCGTGACCTTCATGGCGCTGGGGGCCATCACCGGCGGCAGCGTCACGGTCAAGAACTCGGCGCCCGAGCAGTTCCCGCTGATCGACCGCACCTTCGCCAAGTTCGGCGTGCAGGTGGTGCACGAAGGCGGCTGGAGTCACACCGTCGTCGACGGGCCGCTGCGGGTGAAGCAGCCGTTCACGGCCAACATCCTGCCGAAGGTCGAGGCGGCGCCGTGGCCCTATCTGCCGGTCGACCTGCTGCCTATATTCGTCGCGCTCGGCGTGCGTGCCGAAGGCAGCATGCTGTTCTGGAACAAGGTCTACGAAGGCGCGATGGGCTGGACCAGCGAGCTCGCCAAGTTCGGCGGCCACGCCTTCCAGAGCGACCCGCACCGCATCATCACTTTCGGCGGCAAGCCGCTGTCGCCCGCCGAGGTGGAGAGCCCCTACATCATCCGCGTGGCCATCGCCTTGTTGATGCTGGCTTGCAGCATCCCGGGCAAGAGCACGATCAAGAACGCCACGCCAGTGCGGCGCGCGCACCCGCGCTTCGCGGAAAACATCCGCGCGCTCGGGGCGCATGTCGAGTGGGTCGAGGGCGATTGACCGGGTCGTGCGCCGATGGCCAAGAAGGACAAACACGTCAGCGAGACACCGGCCACGCAGATGCTGCGTCGCGCCGGCATCGTGTTCACCGAGCATCCGTACGACTACGTCGACCACGGCGGCACGACCGAGTCGGCGCGCCAGCTCGGCGTCGATGAACACGCCGTCGTGAAGACGCTGGTGATGCAGGACGAACGCGGCGAGCCGCTGATCGTGCTGATGCACGGCGACCGCCAGGTCTCGACCAAGAACCTGGCGCGCGAGATCGGTTGCAAGAGCGTCGAGCCCTGCAAGCCCGATGTCGCGCAGCGGCACAGCGGCTATCTGGTCGGCGGCACCTCGCCGTTCGGGTTGAAGAAGGCCATGCCGGTTGTGGCGGAAGCCAGCGTGCTCAACTTGCCGCGCATCTACATCAACGGCGGGCGGCGCGGCTTTCTGGTCGGCATAGCGCCCGCCGTGTTGGCCGAGTTGGTGCAAGCACGGCCCGTTCACTGTGCCCTGGCCTCCTAGAATTTCCGGCTATGTCTTTCGTGCCTGTCGTCATCGCGCTGATCGCCGCCTATCTGATTGGCTCGCTGTCGTTCGCCGTCATCGTCAGCCGCGTCATGGGGCTGGCCGACCCCCGCAGCTACGGCAGCCAGAACCCCGGCGCGACCAACGTGCTGCGTTCCGGCAACCGCGCCGCGGCGCTGCTGACGCTGGCTTTCGATGCGCTCAAGGGCTACGTGCCGGTGATGCTGGTGCTGATCTACGGGCCACGCTTCGGCCTGGGCGAGACGACGGCGGCTTTCGCCGGGCTGGCCGCATTTGTCGGCCACCTGTGGCCGCTGTTCTTCCGCTTCCACGGCGGCAAGGGCGTGGCCACCGCGGCGGGCGTGCTGATTGCCGTCAACCCGTGGCTCGGGCTGGCCACGTTGGCCAGCTTCGGGATCATCCTGGCGTTCTCGCGCTACGTGTCGCTGGCGTCGTTGGTGGCGGCTGCCTTCGCGCCGTTCTATCAGGCGCTGATCTGGGGCGTGGAGCCGGGCATCCTGGCGCTGATCGTGATGAGCCTGTTGCTGGTCTGGCGGCACGAAGCCAACATCAAGCGGCTGCTCGCGGGCACCGAAAGCAAGCTGGGGCAGAAGTCGTCCCCGCCGCCGCCGCCGGGCCATGCCAAGCCACACCACAAGCCTTCGAAAGGGCATTCCTGATGGTTCAACGATTCGACGTCGGCGCGCGGCTGTCCGAGATGGCCGTGCACAACGGTGTGTGCTACCTCGCCGGCCAGGTCGCTGCCGACGGCTCGCAGGACATCGCCGGCCAGACCGATCAGGTGCTGGCGGCCATCGACGCACTGCTGGTGCGCGCCGGCACCGACAAGCGCAAGCTGTTGATGTGCCAGATCTTCATCAAGGACCTGGCCGATTTCCCCGCGATGAATGCCGTCTGGGAAGCCTGGTTGCCCGCCGGCCATGCGCCGCCGCGCGCCACGGTGCAAGCCCATCTGGCCAAGCCGGAGTGGCGGGTCGAGATGGTCGTCACTGCGGCGCTGTAAGCCCGCACGGCAGCCCGACGGGAGAACACCGAAGTGCGTAGCAAGAAGGCCTTCTCATGAACGACACGGCGCGTGCGTCTGTGCGCCGCCGCGAGCTGTGGGCGTTGGCGGGATTCGTCGCGCTGTCCTGGGCCATCCAGCAGTGGTGGATCGGCCACCGGGCCGATGCCCTCGGTCCGCAGGTCGCCGCGCTGGCCCAGCCGGGCGATATCCGCATGTTGTCGTCGGTGACCTGCGCCGTCTGCACGAAGGCGCGCTTGTGGTTCACCGAACACCGCGTGCCCTTCACCGAATGCAAGATCGAGACCGACAGCGCGTGCCGCGAGGAGCACCGCGCGACGGGCGCTGCCGGCACACCCGTGATCGTGGTGCGCGGCATGCCCACTCTGGGCTTCAGCGCCGATGCACTGTTGGCGCGCTTGCAACGCGCGCCGGGCAGCTGAACCTCTTCGCGTCTTACCAGCTGCCCGTGTTCTGCATGCTCGTCCACGGCTCCGCTGCGGGTAGCGCCGGGCCGCGTTGCAGCAACTCGATCGAGACGCCGTCGGGTGAGCGCACGAACGCCATGCGCCCGTCGCGCGGCGGTCGCAGCACCGTCACGCCGTGTTGCTGCAAGCGCGCGCATGACGCATAGATGTCTTCGACTTCGTAGGCGACGTGGCCGAAGCTGCGGCCTCCGGTGTAGACCTCGGGGTCCCAGTTGTAGGTCAGCTCGATCTCGGGGCGTTTGACGGATTTCGCCTCGCCTTCGTCGTCAGGCGCAGCCAGGTAGACCAGCGTGAAGCGACCCTTCTCGCTGGTCGAGCGGCGCGTCTCCACCAGGCCGAGTGCATCGCGGTAGAAGCGCAGCGAAGCCTCGAGGTCGGCCACGCGCACCATCGTGTGCAGGTATCGCATCGTCATCGGGAAACCTCCGTGCTGCGCACTGCGGTGCGAGTTCTTTCGGGCGGCCGGGCAGGGCTCATCAGAGAACCTCGCTGGCGAAGTCGGCCAGCCGCGAGCGCTCACCGCGCGCCAGCATCACGTGCCCGCCGTGCGGCCAGCCCTTGAAGCGGTCGACGGCAAAAGTCAGCCCTGACGAGCCCTCAGTGAGGTACGGCGTGTCGATCTGCGCCAGGTTGCCCAGGCAGACGATCTTCGTGCCCGGGCCGGCCCGCGTGATCAGCGTCTTCATCTGCTTCGGCGTGAGGTTCTGCGCCTCGTCGATGATCAGGTACTTGTTGAGGAACGTGCGCCCGCGCATGAAGTTCAGGCTCTTGATCTTGATCTTGCTGCGCACCAGGTCGTTGGTGGCGGCGCGGCCCCATTCGCCGGCACTCGAATCGCTGCGGGCCAGCACCTCGAGGTTGTCGTCCAGCGCGCCCATCCACGGGCCCATCTTCTCTTCTTCGTTGCCGGGCAGGAAGCCGATGTCGTCACCTACAGGCACCGTCACGCGGGTGACGATGATCTCGCTGTAGCGGCGGTCATCCAGCACCTGCGACAACCCGGCGGCCAGCGTCATCAGCGTCTTGCCGGTGCCCGCGGTGCCGGTCAGCGTGATGAAATCGCAGTCCGGGTCCATCAGCAGGTTGAGCGCGAAGTTCTGTTCGCGGTTGCGCGCCGTCACGCCCCAGACGGCGTTCTTGCCGTGGGTGTAGTCGCGCAGGGTCTTCAGTACCGCGGTCTTGCCGGTGATCTCGGTGACGCGGGCGTACAGGTTCGTCGCGCCCGGCACTTCCAGGTAGACGAACTGGTTGATCATCAATGCCGGCACCAGCGGCCCGCTGATACGGTAGTACGTGTAGCCGCCTTGCTGCCAGCTCTCCATCGTCTTGCCGTGGCGGTCCCAGAAGTCGGCCGGCAGCGCCATCACGCCGGTGTAGAGCAGGTCACCGTCGTCGAGCGTCTTGTCGTTGGTGTAGTCCTCGGCGGGCAGGCCCAGCGCGCGCGCTTTCACGCGCATGTTGATGTCCTTCGACACCAGCACCACCTCGCGTTCGGGGTGTGCCTCACGCAGGCTCTGCACCACGCCCAGGATCTGGTTGTCGGCCTTGCCCTGCGGCAGCCCGGCGGGCAGCTTGATCTCCAGCAGCGTGGTCTGGAAGAACAGCTTGCCACCGGCTTCGCGGTGGCCGGTCTTGGCCAGTTCGATGCCGATCTTGGGGTCGAGCGTGCCGTCCTTGGCGGTGAAAGTGGCCAGCGCGTCGAGCGAGCGGCTGACCTGGCGCGCATTGCGTGCGACCTCGCTCATGCCCTTCTTGTGGTCGTCGAGCTCTTCGAGCGTGATCATCGGCAGGAACACGTCGTGTTCCTCAAACCGGAACAGGCAGCTCGGGTCGTGCATCAGCACGTTGGTGTCCAGCACGAACAGCTTCGGTGGCCCGACGTGACGCGGCTTGCGGGGACGCGGCTTGGGCTCCGGCGCGCGCGTCACGGCCGGCGCCAGCAGCGCGGCGGTCTGCTGCGGCGCGGCCGTGCGATCAGCGCGTGCTACGACGGTGCTGGCGGCAGCGCCGTCAAACAGATCCAACGTCGATTCGGCCGGCGCTTCGGCAGCGCGTGTCTTGATCGAGCGCCGCTCGGGCCGCGGCGCAGCCTGGGCGTCGAAGTCGGCCGGGTTCACGGTGTCGGCGGGGCGGGTCGGGGGCTTGGGCAGGGGCATGGGTTCAGCTGCGTCCTGTTAGCTGGAAAACAAAAAGCCGCACAGTCGGCCTGTGCGGCTTGGTGGGGGTTGAAGCGGCCGGGCCAAGCGTGGTGGCCGTCGGCGCGGTCGGTAAGCGCTGCGCAAGGCGATCAAGCGGCCTTCTTCAGCCCCTTTACTGCCTTGAGCACTTCTTCGACATGCCCGGCAACCTTGATGCCGCGCCATTCGTTGCGCATCACGCCGGTGGCGTCCATCAGAAAGGTGCTGCGCTCGATGCCCTTGACCTTCTTGCCGTACATGATCTTGTTCTTGACCACACCGAACATGTGGCAGAGCTTCTCTTCGGTGTCGGCGATCAGCTCGAAGGGCAGCTCGAGGTTCTGCTTGAACTTCTCGTGGCTGGCCATGTTGTCGCGGCTGACGCCGAAGACAACGGCGCCGGCCTTGACGAAATCCTTGTGCTGGTCGCGGAACTGCATCGCTTCGGTGGTGCAGCCGGGCGTGTTGTCCTTGGGGTAGAAGTACAGCACCACGATCTTGCCCAAGTGCGACTGGGGGGTGAATTTCACACCGCTGGTCGCGACGGCCTCGAATTCCGGCAGGGATTTATTGACTACGGGCGTCATGTTCGGTGCTTCTCGGATGGCGCTACGGGAAGTCGTCGAGGCACCAGTCTTTTGCAAGACCCGAGCCCCCCGACCCAACACGCAATTATAGGGACTGCGCGGGTGCTGTCCCTTCCCCCACAAGCAGGGCCGCTACGACCAAGCGACCTTCGCTGGCCAATACGTTGTAGGTGCGGCAGGCAGCGGGCGTGTCCATCGTCTCGACACCAATGCGGCGGGCATAGAGCGCTTGTAGCCACGCGGGCGGGGGAAAACGAAGCCGCGAGCCGCTGCCGAAGATCACGACTTCGGGCGAGAGCGCCACGATGCGCTCGAAGTGAAGCGGGCCCAGCGCCTCGAAGGCCGCAGCCTCCCAGTCCAGCACCGCCCCCGCCCAGGGCACCAGCACGGCGCGCGCGAAGGCAGCGTTGCCAACCCACACGCGGCCTGCCTCCTGGCGGGTGATCACGTTGGTGCCGTTGAGCGTGTCGGGCTGGAACTTCATGCGGCGATAATTTTAGGGTTCTCCTTCCGACCTTCAGGCCCCGCCGTGAGACCCATCGCCAAATCCAACAAGCTGGCCAACGTGGCCTACGACATCCGCGGGCCCGTGCTCGACAAGGCGCGGCAGATGCAGGAAGAGGGCCACAAGATCATCCAGCTGAACATCGGCAACGTCGCCGCGTTCGGGTTGATGCCGCCGGACGAGATCGTGCAGGACATGATCCGCAACCTGCCCGATGCGGCCGGCTACACCGACAGCAAGGGCCTCTTCGCGCCCCGCAAGGCGGTGGTGCACTACACCCAGGAAAAGGGCATCAAGGGCGTCACGGTCGACGACGTCTACCTGGGCAACGGTGCGTCTGAGCTGATCCAGATGGCGATCAGCGCGCTGCTCAACGACGGCGACGAGGTGCTGATTCCGGCGCCGGACTTTCCGCTGTACACCGCCGTGGTGGGGCTGTCCGGCGGCAAGCCGGTGCACTACGTTTGCGACGAGGCGGCGGGCTGGCTGCCGGACATCGAGGACATCCGCCGCAAGATCACCCCCCGCACGCGCGGCATCATGGTCTGCAACCCGAACAACCCGACCGGTGCGCTTTACCCGACCGAGCTGTTGATGCAGATCGTCGAGCTGTCGCGGCAGCACCAGCTCGTCGTGCTGGCCGACGAGATCTACGACAAGACGCTGTACGACGGCAACACCCACACGGCGATGGCCAGCCTGGCCGACGACGTGCTGTTCATCAGCTTCAACGGGCTGAGCAAGAACTACCGCGCCTGCGGCTACCGAGCCGGGTGGATGGTCGTCAGCGGCGAGAAGCGCCACGCCCGCGACTACATCGAGGGCCTGAACATGCTGGCCTCGTTGCGGCTGTGTTCGAACACGCCGGGGCAGTTGGCGATCCAGACCGCGCTCGGCGGTTACCAGAGCATCCGGGATCTGGTCGCGCCGGGCGGGCGGCTTTGCAGGCAGCGCGACGTGGCGTACGAGCTGTTGACCCAGATTCCGGGTGTCAGCGTGGTCAAGCCGAAGGCGGCGCTGTACATGTTCCCGCGGCTTGACCCGAAGGTCTACCCGATCGCCGACGACCAGCAGTTCGCCTATGAATTGCTGGCCGAGCAGAAGGTACTGATCGTGCAAGGGACGGGCTTCAACTGGATCGCGCACGACCACTTCAGGCTCGTTTTCCTGCCCAACGTCGATGACCTGACGGAAGCGATCGGGCGCATCGAGAAGTTCCTGTCCAACTACCGCAAGCGACACAGCGCATGAAGGCAATCGAAGTAGGGCTGCTCGGCATCGGCACCGTCGGCAGCGGCACCTGGGCGGTGCTGCAACGCAACCACGAAGAGATCCGTCGCCGCGCCGGGCGCGACATCCGCATCACGATGGTGGCCGACCTGGACACAGCGCGCGCGAAGGCGGTGGTCGGCGACGCGGCGCAGGTGGTGAGCGACGCGCGCGCCGTCATCGCCAATCCGGACATCGACATCGTCGTCGAGCTGATCGGCGGTTACGGCATCGCGCGCACGCTGGTGATGGAGGCGATCGCCGCGGGCAAGCACGTCGTCACCGCCAACAAGGCCCTGCTGGCGGTGCATGGCAGCGAGATCTTCGAAGCTGCGCGCGAACGCGGCGTGGTCGTGGCCTTCGAGGCTGCGGTGGCCGGTGGCATCCCGATCATCAAGGCGCTGCGCGAAGGCCTTACCGCCAACCGCATCGAGTGGATCGCCGGGATCATCAACGGCACGACCAACTTCATCCTGTCGGAGATGCGCAGCAAGGGCCTCGACTTCGGCGTGGTTCTGAAGGAGGCACAGCGCCTGGGCTATGCCGAAGTCGACCCGACCTTCGACATTGAAGGCATCGACGCGGCGCACAAGGCAACCATCATGAGTGCCATCGCGTTCGGCGTGCCGGTGCAGTTCGACAAGGCCTATGTCGAGGGCATCACGGCGTTGCAGGCGGTGGATATCCGCTACGCCGAACAACTCGGCTACCGGATCAAATTGCTCGGCATCACCAAGCGGCGCGATGACCTTCGAACCGCCGCGTTTCCGGTCGGTGGGCTCGAGCTTCGTGTTCACCCCACGCTGATCCCCAGCCAGCGCCTGATCGCCAACGTCGAAGGCGCGATGAACGCGGTGGTGGTGCAGGGCGATGCCGTCGGCACCACGCTGTACTACGGCAAGGGCGCGGGCAGCGAGCCGACCGCCAGCGCGGTCGTTGCCGACCTCGTCGACATCACCCGCCTGCACACCGCAGACCCCGACCACCGCGTGCCGTACCTGGCCTTTCAACACGGCTCGATGCACACCACGCCGATCCTGCCGATCGCCGACGTGGTCACCGCCTTCTACCTGCGCCTGGTGGTTGCCGACAAGGCCGGCGTGCTGGCGCGCATCACCGGCATCCTGGCTGAACACGCGATCTCGATCGACGCGGTGCTGCAGCGCGCCAGCGCCGAAGGCGATGCATCACACGGCCTTGCCGATGGCAAGGAGAAGACCGACCTGATCATCCTGACCCACGACACCGTCGAAGGCCGCATGAACGCTGCGCTGGCGCAGATGCAGATTTTGCCGACGGTGCTGGCGCCCATCGTGCGCATCCGCAAGGAAGAGCTGAATTGAACTACTTAAGTACGCGGGGCGACAGCAGCCCGCGCGGCTTCTGCGACATCCTGCTGGAGGGCTTGGCGCCGGATGGCGGCTTGTATCTGCCGACGCATTACCCGCAGGTCGATGACGCGACGCTGTCGCGCTGGCGTGGGCTGCCGTATGCGCACCTCGCCTTCGAGATCCTGTCGCTCTACATCGACGACATCCCGCCCGCCGATCTGAAGCGGCTGTGCGAGCAGACCTACACCGAAGCCGTCTTCGGCACGCCGCAGATCACACCGCTGAAGCGTCTGGACGACGGGCTCTACCTGCAAGCCCTGTCCAACGGCCCCACGCTGGCCTTCAAGGACATGGCGATGCAGCTGCTCGGCAACCTGTTCGAGTACGAACTGGCCCGGCGCGGCGCGCACCTGAACATCCTCGGCGCCACCAGCGGCGATACCGGCAGCGCGGCCGAGTACGCCATGCGCGGCAAGCATGGCATCCACGTCTTCATGCTCAGCCCGCGCGGCCGCATGAGTCCGTTCCAGCAGGCGCAGATGTTCAGCCTGCAAGACAAGAACATCCACAACATCGCCGTCGAAGGTGTGTTCGACGACTGCCAGGACATCGTCAAGGCGGTCAGCAACGACCTCGACTTCAAGCGCCGGTACGCCATTGGTACTGTCAACTCGATCAACTGGGCGCGGCTGCTGGCGCAGGTCGTCTACTACTTCGCCGGCTACTTCCAGGCTACGAAGAACAACGGCGAGCGTGTCAGCTTCGCTGTCCCGAGCGGCAACTTCGGCAACATCTGCGCCGGCCATGTCGCGCGTTCGATGGGCCTGCCGATCCAGCAACTGGTGCTCGCCACCAACGAGAACGACGTGCTCGACGAGTTCTTCCGCACCGGCGCCTACCGCGTGCGCGGCGCGAAGGAGACCATCGAGACCAGCAGCCCATCGATGGACATCAGCAAGGCCAGCAACTTCGAGCGCTTCGTCTTCGACCTGCTCGGCCGCGACGGGGCCCTAACCGCTGAACTGTTCGGCACGAAGGTCACGCGCGAGGGCGGCTTCGCGCTCGGCCCGGCAGAGATCGCGCCGGCTGCGTCGCGCTTCGGTTTTGTCTCTGGCCGCAGCACCCACGCCGACCGCCTGGCGACGATCCGCCGAACCTGGCAGGAGCACGGCGTGATGATCGACACGCACACGGCCGACGGCTTGAAGGTGGCTCTGGAACACCGTGAAGCTGGCGTACCGATGCTGGTGCTCGAGACGGCGCTGCCGGTGAAGTTCGCCGCGACGATCGAAGAGGCCCTTGGCCGCAAGCCCGAGACGCCGGCTGCGCTGGCGGGCCTGGAGGCGCTGCCGCGGCGCTTCACCGTGATGCCACCCGACGTGGATGCGGTCAAGCGGGTGATTCAAGCCCAGGCGGCGGGGGCCGAGCGCAGGGCCGCTGCCAAGCCGGCCCCCATCCCCCTGGGGGATCGCCAGCGGTACCCCGCCGGCGAGGGGCCCACATGAACGCCGCGCGGCCGCTGCTCAGCCTGGACGACGCGCTGGCGCGGCTGGTCGAAGGCGCGGCGCCGCACCGCATCACGCAGACCGAACCCCTCAGCAGCTTCGACGCGCTCGGCCGCGTGCTGGCGGCCGATGTACGCTCGCTGCTGGACGTGCCGCCCGAGGACAACACGGCGATGGACGGTTATGCGCTGCGTGCCGCCGACGTGCCAAGTGCCGGCGCGTTGCTGCCCGTGTCGCAGCGCATCCCCGCCGGTGTGCCCGGCCGGCCGCTGACAACCGGCACCGCGGCACGAATTTTCACGGGCGGGCAGATGCCTGCGGGCGCCGATGCGGTGGTGATGCAGGAGCAGTGCGAAGCCGTTGCCGACAACCACAGCGAGTTCGGCGCCGTGCGCGTCGACACCGTGCCGGCACGCGGCCAGTGGATCCGCTTGCGGGGTGAAGACGTGCTCGCCGATGCGGTCGTTCTGCATGCCGGCACACGCCTGACCCCGCAGGCCCTCGGCATGGCGGCCTCAGTCGGCAGCGGCACGCTCACGGTGGTGCGGCGCCCGCGCGTCGCCGTCTTTTCCACTGGTGACGAACTGATGATGCCCGGCGAGCCGCTGCGCCCCGGCGCCATCTACAACAGCAACCGCTTCACCCTGCGCGCGCTGTTGCTGTCCGCCGGTTGCGCGGTGCAGGACCTGGGCATCGTGCCCGACCGCCTCGACGCGACGCGCGCTGCGTTGCGCGAGGCCGCAACGGGCAACGACCTCATCGTCACCTGCGGCGGTGTCTCGGTCGGCGACGAAGACCACCTCAAGCCCGCCGCACAGGCCGAAGGCGAATTGCAGAACTGGCAGCTGGCCATTAAGCCGGGCAAGCCGCTGGCCTTCGGCCACATCCGGCGCGGCGACGGCACGGCGGCATTGCTGCTCGGCCTGCCCGGCAACCCCGTCTCGGCGTTCGTGACCTGGCTGCTTTGCGGCACCACGCTGCTTCGCGCGATGCAGGGCCTGCCGGCGGCGCTGCCCCCCGGCCTGCCGATGCGCGCCGGCTTCGATTGGCCCAAGCCCGACAAACGCCGCGAATTCCTGCGTGTGCGCATCGCTGCTGACGACACGCTGGAGCTGTTCGCCAACCAGAGCTCCGGCGTGCTGACCTCTGCTGTCTGGGCCGATGGCCTGGTCGACAACCCGCCCGGCCAGGGCATTGCGCGCGGCGACAGCGTGCGCTTCATGCCGCTGGCTGGGCTGATCGCGCGCTGAGGCGCGCCCTCGATCGAAGGAGCGGCCATGTTCGACCACCTGGGTTTCGGCGTCACCGACTACGCCAAGGGCCGCGCCTTCTTCCTGAAGGCGCTGGAGCCGCTGGGTATCGGCGTCGTGATGGAAGGCGAGCACGGCCTGGGCCTTGGGCCGAAGGGCAAGCCGGCGCTGTGGCTGTTCCAGACCACCGACAAGCCCACCCCGCTGCACATCGCCTTCGCGGCGGCCAACCGCGAGCAGGTGCGCGCCTTTCATCGCGCGGCGATGGACGCTGGCGGCACCGACAACGGTGGGCCCGGGCTGCGTCCGCACTACCACCCGAACTACTACGGCGCCTTCGTCATCGGCCCCGACGGGCATAACGTCGAAGCGGTGTGCCACGCCGCTGAGGCGTGAACGCGCCGGCCGCCGCTGCTGGCAGCGTGAATCAGCGCTGCTGCTGGTAGGCTGGACAGATGCAGATGCAGATTCAGGTGCGCTATTTCGCTTCGGTGCGCGAGGCTCTCGGTGAGACCGACGTGATCGACATGCCCGCCGACACCACGGTCGCGCTGCTGCGCGAAGCGCTGTGCGCGCGCAGCCTGCGCCACGCGCAGGTGCTGGGGGCAGGGCGTGCGGTGCGGTGTGCCGTCAACCAGCGTATGACCGATGAGTCCACGGCGCTCCCGCCCAACGCCGTGGTGGCGTTCTTCCCACCCGTGACCGGTGGTTGAGATGGCACGCGTCTCGATTCAACCGCACGACTTCGATCTCAGCGCCGAACTGGCCGCGCTGCGCGTCGGCGACGATCAGGTCGGCGCCGTCGCCAGCTTCGTCGGCACGGTGCGTGCGCGCAGCGAAGGCAGCGCGGTCAGCGCGATGGAGCTGGAGCACTATCCCGGCATGACCGAGGCCGCCATCGAAGCGATGATCGACGAGACGCTGCGCCGCTTCGACATCCGCGCTGCGCGCGTCGTGCACCGCGTGGGCGCACTGGCCGTCGGCGATCAGATCGTGCTCGTTGCCGTGAGTTCTGCTCACCGCGGCCAGGCCTTCCAGGCCTGCGAGTTCCTGATGGACTACCTGAAGACGCAGGCGCCGTTCTGGAAGAAGGAAACAACGCCGGAAGGCGCGCGCTGGGTCGATGCGCGGGTGGCCGACGACGTGGCATTGGCGCGCTGGGGCATCGAATCGGGCAACGCGCCAAAGTGAACGACCCTGACCGGAAGTCGGCCCTGCCGGCCCTCCCCGCGCTGACACCGCTGCTGCTGCGCCAAGCGCTCGGGCGCTTCGCTACCGGCGTCACCATCGTCACCTGCATCGACGCCGCCGGCGAGCGGATCGGCCTGACCGCCAACTCGTTCAGCGGGCTGTCGCTCGATCCGCCGCTGGTGCTGTGGAGCCTGCGCCGCAACAGCGCCAGCCTCGCGGCCTTCGCGCAGGCCACGCACTTCGCGGTCAACGTGTTGGCTGAAGCGCAGGTCGATCTGTCGCGGCGCTTCGCGTCGCCGGCGGAACACAAGTTTGCCGAGGGGCCGTGGTCGGCCGGGCGTTTTGGTGCGCCGGTGTTGGCGGGCTGCGCGGCGGTGTTCGAATGCGCCACCGCGTCGTCGCAGGACGCGGGCGACCATCTGCTCTTCATCGGCCAGGTGCTGTCGCTGCTGGAATCGCCAGTCCCGCCGCTGGTCTTCCAGGCCGGCCACTACCGGCTGCTGGGGGAGGTGCTGTGAACGGCATCGAGCCGCGGTGGCTTCAGATGTTCGAGCAGGCCTTCGCGCTGTGCGGCGTGCAGCGCGGCGACACCTGTGCGGTGCTGTGCGAGACACAGAGCCGGCCCGATCTGCCGGCGTTGTCGATGCTGGCGCTGGCACGGCTGGGCGCACGGCCGTTCCGCATCGAGTTGCCCACGCCGCCCGTGACCACACCGGTGCCGGTGCGTTCGACCGGTGCCTCGATGGCCATCGGCGGGCTGGCCCCGGTGGTCGAGGCCCTGTCGCGTTGCGGCTTCATCGCCGACTGCACGGTCGAAGGGTTGCAGCATGCGGCCGAGCTGCCGCGCGTCCTGGCCGGCGGCGCGCGCGTGCTGGTGGTCAGCCACGAACACCCCGAGATCCTGGAGCGCTGCCTGCCGCGCGCTGAAGACGAAGCGCCGGTGCGCGAATCGATGCGCCGGCTGAGAGCGGCGCGCGAGATGCAGGTGTCGTCGGTTGCCGGCACCGACCTGCGGATTGCATTGGCCGGGGCGCGGGTCGGTGGTGTCTGGGGCTTCACCGCCAAGCCCGGCACGCTCAGCCACTGGCCCGGCGGGCTGGTGGTGGCGTTCCCGGCCGCCGGCAGCGTCGACGGCACGCTGGTGCTCGACCGCGGCGACGTGAACCTGAGCTTCAAGCGCTATCTGCAAGACCCGGTGAGGCTGGCGATCGAGAACGACCACGTGGTCGAGATCGATGGCGACAGCCTCGATGCCTTGCTGATGCGCGAGCACCTCGAAGCCTGGGGCGACGCGTCGGCCTACGCCGTCTCGCACATCGGCTGGGGCCTGAACCGGCGCGCCCGGCGCGACGCGATGCTGTTCCACGACAAGGCCGATTTCAACGGCACCGAGTTGCGCGCGGTGGCCGGCAACTTCCTCTACTCGACCGGCGCCAACGAGGTCGCGGGCCGACACACGGCAGGGCACTTCGACTTGCCGCTGTTCGGCTGCACGGTGCGGCTCGACGGCGACATGGTTGTCGATGCGGGGCGGCTGCTGTGAAGCCGCTGGCTGCCGACGTGCAGGGGCAGGGCGACACGCTGGTGGTGTTCCTGCACGGCATCGGCGGTGGCCGGCACATCTGGACGGGCAGTATGCAGGCTGTCGCGCGCCGTGGCTTCAAGGCCGCCGCGGTCGATCTACCGGGCTACGGCGATTCGCTCGACGCCGGGCCGGCGACGTTGGCCAACATGACGCAGCAGGTCGCCGCGTTCATCGACGCGCAAGCTGCTCCGCGCACCGTGCTCGTCGGCCACAGCATGGGCGGCATGGTGGCGCAGGAGCTGGTGGCGCTGCCGCTTTGTGAGGTCGATGCGCTGGTGCTGGCCTGCACCTCGGCGGCCTTCGGCAAACCGGGTGGCGACTGGCAGCAGGCCTTCGTCGCCGAACGACTGGCGCCGCTCGACGGCGGCCTGGGCATGGCCGCCATGGCGGCGCGGCTGGTGCCGGGCATGGTCTCGCCGAACGCGCCGCAGCGTGCATCGGACTTTGCGCAAGGCGTGATGGCGCGCGTGCCCGAGGCGACCTACCGCGCCGCGTTGCAGTCGATCGTCGCCTTCGACCGCCGTGAGGCGCTGGCCGCCATCGACGTGCCGACGCTGCTGCTCGCCGGCGAGCACGACCGCACCGCACCGCCCGCCGTGATGCAGCGGATGGCCGAGCGCATCACCGGCAGCCGCTTCACGGTGTTGCGCGACGCCGGCCACATCGCCAACGTCGAGCAGCCGCAGGCCTTCGACGCGGCGCTGATCGAGTTCATCGAGTCGACACTGTCCCCAAGGTGAGCCCCATGCACATCGCCGGCAACCCGTCCAACCTGACCCCGCAACAGCGCGAACTGATCGGGCTGGCTGCCACGCTCGGGCGCGAGAAGTTCGCGCCTCGCGCCGCCACTTACGACCGCGAGGCGCGTTTCCCGTTCGAGAACTACGTCGATCTGCGCGAAGCCGGCTTGCTCGGCATCTGCGTGCCGCGCGAGTACGGTGGGATGGGTGCGGACTTCGCGACCTACGTGATGGTGGCGGCAGAAATCGGCCGTCATTGCGGTGCCACCGCGCTGTCCTACAACATGCACGTCAGCTCGACGATGTGGGCTGGCTTCATCGCCGACACTTTGGACATGACGGACGGGCAGCGCGTCGAACACGAAGCCAACCGCGCGCTGCACTTCGCCAACGTCACCCGCCGCGGCCATGTCTACTCTCAACCGTTCAGCGAAGGCGGCGCGGCCGCTGCGGGCAAGGCGCCATGGGGCACGCTGGCTGCGCCGGCTGAGGCCGATGGCCAGACCGGGTACATCGTCAACGGCAAGAAGATCTTCGCGTCGCTGTCCGGCGCGGCCGATGTCTATGGCGTGCTGTGCACCGTCGACAAATCCGGCGCAACGATCCGCGATTCGCTGTACCTGGCAGTGCCGGCCGATGCACCGGGCGTGAAGATCGTCGGCGACTGGGATCCGCTGGGCATGCGCGGCACCGTCAGTCGAACGCTGCTGCTGAACGACGTGTTCGTGCCGCACAGCGCGCGCCTGATGCCCGAGGGCCTGTACGCGCAGGCCGCTGCCCGATACCCGCACATGTTCGCCACGCTGTCGCCCACTTACATGGGCCTGGCGCAGGCGGCCTACGACTTCACCGTCGCCTACCTGCGCGCCGAAGTGCCCGGCATGTCACCGGTCAAGCGACGCATGTACCCGACCAAGCAGATCGCAGTGGCCGAGATGCGCGTGAAGCTCGAACAGACCCGCGCACTGTTCCTGCAGAACGCACGCGATGCCGGGCCCGATCCGGACAAGGACACGCGCATGCGCCTGTTCGCCGCGCACTACACGATCATGGAGAACGCGCAGGCGCTGGCCGCATTGGCCATCCGCACCTGTGGCGGGCAGAGCATGCTGAAGACGCTGCCGCTGGAGCGCATCTACCGCGATTCGCGATGCGGCAGCCTGATGCTGCCGTGGACCGCCGAGCTGTGCATCGACCGACTCGGCCGCGAATGCCTCTACGAAGCGGGCGAGCGCGACGAAGCGATCGAATGAGCCCGCACGCTCCCGCAGCGCGCTGCCGTGCAGGCCGCGCCGGGCGAAGCGAAGCCGACGGCGCTCGATCAGGATGAAAAAAGGGGCAGCGGAAGCTGCCCCCGGCCCCTGACAGGCGGACGCCCTACCAGCCGATGTCCTGAAACAACCGGAAGGTCATGTCCTGCGGTGGCAGCACCGATTGCGTGAGGTCGTTGCTGATGTTCGGCTCCATCAGCTGGTTGCGGAACATCGTGCGGTCGAAGTGCGAGACCGACGAGCCGCCGATGAACGGGTTCGGCGCGAACATCAGCGCGCGGCCCAGCGGGTCGGCGCCCTGATACTGCGCGCCGCCGTTGCGGCCCAGCGTGACGAACACGCCGGAGCGTGTGCGCGAGCGCTTCTTCAGCGTCTCGCGCAGCACGGTGGCGTCGCTCAGGAACAGGCGCGCCGTCGGGATGGTGACGGTCGTGTCCCAGCCGCCGATGGGGATCGGCTGCACCGCGTTCTCGGCCACCGTGTCGCCGATCAGCACCGCGATCGCGCCGGCGTTCTGCGCGTTCTTGGTCTTGGTCGCTGGCGTGCAGACACCCAGGGTGATGAACGCCACCCGCCCGTTCACCGCCAGGGTGTTGTTGGCGTTGAACGGCTCGCAGCCTTCGCCGGCACCTGCCGTCTGCACGGCCACCGGCATCACGTCGGCGGCGATGGGCGATGCGCCCAGGAACGGCCCGTAGTCGGCCTCACCGACGCGCACCGTGCCGGCGACGGCGCCGGCAGCAGGCCCGCTGAACGTGGCGCTGGCCAGGCCGAAGGTCAGCACGGTGGGCACCGCGGCGGTGACGTTCGGGCCGGTCCAGACCAATCCGTCGCGGCTGATGGCCGAAGCCGCGCGCTGGGCGTTCGTCATCTGGTACCAAGGCAGGCCGGCTGCCGTACCGAACAGGAAGCGGTCCCAGATCGCCGGGAAGCCGCCGCTCTGCGCGCCCGTCGATCCGTTGGTGAAGGTCTGAAAGCCCAGCCCGTGACCCATCTCGTGCTGGAGCACCGCGATGAAGTCGATGTTCAGGCCGTGCTGGCCGTCGAGGCCGAGGTACCAGGTGCGTCCGGGCAGGCAGTTGGCGTTGAGGCCGAGGTTCGAATTGAAGCTCGCCGTGATCTGCCCCGCGTTCACGGTGCCCAGGTAGCTGCCGGAGATCTTGTTGGCCAACGCGTACGCGTACAGGGTGTCGGCGAACGGCGCGTTCGCGAAGTTGCGGAAGGCACTGGTCGCGCCCGCGCTGCCCAGCGTGGCCGAAGTCGCCGAACAGGTCAGCGGCGTCATGCTGGCGTTGATGACGATCGGCACGTTGCTGGTCAGCGTGGCGCCCCAGATGTTGGCCGCATAGGTGAAGGCGAACAGACGCTGCTCCCCGAGCGTGACCCCTGGGTTGCCGGGTGCGGGCAGCGTCGCCGGCGTGGGGTCGTTGAAACCGACGCCCGGGCCGTTGAGGTTGTTGATGACGATGATCGCTGCCGCGTGTGCGGCGCCGACGCCGCCGAGTGCCGCTGCCCCGAGCAGCAGCCCCGCGGCCGCCCGGCGGCTGGGCAAGAAGAACTCAGGGGTGAGCATGGTTGACCTTCGCTTTCGCCTTGGCAGCCACGTTCTTGTCCGAGGACTTTGCCGGCTTGCCGGCGGCGCGGTGGAAGGCACTGACCTGCGAAGCGGGCAGGCAGGCCATCGCCAGGCCGCCGTCTTCGGTGGTGCGGACCACGGAATACATCACCGTGTCGTCACCGAGCTTGGTCTCGACCGTGCCGTCCGGGTAGGCGATCTCGACCGGTGCGGCGCTCTTGCCGCTCTTCTGGCGGAGCTGCGCGGCAGCCCTCTCGTAAGCCGCGGCTTCGGCGGCGGTCGGCCCGCGCATTTCACCGGTGACCGGGTCGCGCACTTCGCGCAGCGCTTCGGCGGCCTGGGCGGCCAGCGGCGCCGCCAGCGTCAGCGCGATCGCCAGCGCCAGCGCGCTCAGGGTGCAGCGGGTCGCCGCCGCCCCCGTGTCAGGTTGCAGATCAGGAGCATGCAGTGCCGATTCCTCGAGTTGGGTGGCCTGGAGTGGCCCGCGTCGGGCCGCCTGGAGTCGGACCGGCGGTGCGTGCGATGCGCATGCACTCACGATCGAACGACCCATTGCAATCTATAGCAACTCATCGGTCCGCCAGCCCCGTGCGCACCCGGGTGTGGTCCCGAACCCGGGCGCCCGGTTGCCGAGCGCATGCCGACAGGCCGCAGGCGCGCCGCCTGGCCGGTGTGCGGGGAATAATGATCGGGATCGCGCAGCCGGGTCCGCGCAACGGCTTGATGGGAGAACCGCACCGATGTTCGAGCGTCTGGTCCCGACCGCGCTGGCCGATGGGGCGCTGAAGCACCTTCGATCCGAAAGCGTCGGCCGCGGCAGCATCGTCGCCTGGCTCGGCCACAACAGCTGGGACATGCTGGCCACGCTGGTGGCCTGCGAGCGGCTCGGCGCCGTGCTGCTGCCGCTGAACTGGCGGCTGGCGGCGCCGGAGCTGGCGCAGATCCTCAGGCATGCGGGTGCAGGGCATTTGATGGGCACACCCGAGTTCGACACGCTGGCCGCAGAGGTGCTGGCTCGAGCGCCGCTTCATCCCGGCCCGGCGGCCGGTGTGCAGCCCGGCGACCTGCTGCTGGTCTACACCTCGGGCACCACCGGCGAGCCGAAAGGCGCGATGCACAGCGCGGCCGGTATGCAGGCCAACGCCGTGGCCGCAATCGCCGCGCAGGGGCTCAAGGCAGAAGACCGTGTGTTGTCGGTGCTGCCGTTGTTTCACGTTGGCGGGCTCGCCATTCAGACAGTGCCGGCCCTGGCGGTCGGCGCGAAGGTGCTGCTGCATCCGCGCTTCGAACCGACTACCTGGTTCGACGCCGTCGAACAATGGCGGCCGACGACCACGCTGCTGGTGCCGGCCGTGATGCGCGCGCTGATCGAGCACCCGCGCTGGCCGGGCGTCGACCTGTCGTCGCTGAAGTACATCAACAGCGGCTCGCAGATCGTGCCGCGGCACCTGATCGATGCTTTCCATGCCCGCGGCATCCCGGTCGCGCAGGTCTACGGCAGCACCGAGACGGGGCCGGTGTCGATCGTGTTGCGGCCCGACGAGGCGATGACGCATCCCGGCCTGGCCGGCCGTGCGGCGATGGGCGTCGAAGTGCGGCTGGCGGCCGATGGCGAGGTGCTGATCCGGGCGCCGAATCTGATGCGCGGGTACCACCGCGGCGACGGCTGTGGCATCGATGCCGCCGGCTGGTTCGCCACCGGTGACCTCGCCGTGCAGCACCTCGACGGCGTCTACGAAATCGTCGGCCGCAGCAAGGAGCTGATCATTTCCGGCGGCGAGAACATTCACCCGGCGGAGATCGAGAACCTGATCGCGGCGATGCCCGGCGTGGCCGAGTGCGCGCTGGTGGGCATGCCGGACGAACGCTGGGGCGAAGTCCCGGTGCTGATCCTGGTCATGCGTGCCGGCTGTGCCGCGCCGACCAAAGCGGCCGTGCACGCAGCCCTGGAAGGCGCCGTCGCACGCTTCAAGTGGCCGCGGGCGCTGACAGTGTTGCCGTCGCTGCCGCGCACGGCGTTGGGGAAGGTGCGGCGCGGCCATTTGGTCGCACGCTTGGGCGACATGGCGTGGCCGCAGGGTTGAAGACGCGGCTGCGGCTGGCTACTGCAATGCCAATTCGATCTGCCGATTCGTGGCAATCGTCGCGTTGAGGTTTCGGATAAGTGACTCGAGCGCCGTGAAGTCGTTGCGCGCCCGCATGAGCCGCCACTCGCCCTCGGCCTCGGTAACGCTCAAAGCGCCCTTCAGCGCCGTATCGAGCCGCTCGCGCAGGGAGTTGGCACCACCGGCGTAGTCTTCCATGTACTGCTGCACCAGCCCGATAGCGGTGGCAATGAATGCGGTGGCGGCGCTGGCCAGCGCTGCACGCGTTGCATCCGCGAGGGATGCAGCCAGGAACCCACCCGTGGCTAGCGCCGAGACCAGCGCCGACGCCAACCGCATGCGGCCCAGGCGGCGCTGCCGCTGGCGAATGCGGGCCACCAGGTCGGTACTTTGGGTCTGCGCTTGGCCGAGAGCCGCGTCTGCCAGGGCCGCCAGCAGGGGTGGTGGTGCCGAGCCGTCTGCGCCGAGGCGTTCCCCCAGGATCTTTCCCGGCTGCAAGCGCGCGGCCGATGCGGGGTGGGCCAGGCGCAGGGCGGCGAGCCGCGCGGGGTCGGTTCGCGCGACCAGATCGACAATGGCCTGGATGGGCAGTTCGGCCCCGTCAGTGCTTGGCATCTACCGCGCTCCGGGTCCACCACCAACCTGCGGCGGCGCGTTCGATCACTGCCAGTGGCGCTTCGAGGAGCCACTTGAACAACCGCGACGGTACCCAGCGGCGCGCTGGCAGCCAGCGTGTGATGAGTTGGCCCAGCACCCACGCTACCAGGGCCTGTGCAACCATCCAGCCCGGGCTAACCGACCAGCCTGCTGCGGCCAGATCCGCTCCCGTCCAGCGGCTGGCGAGCGCCATCAAAGCATCGACAGGCGTGGCCAGGGCCACCACGAAGATGGGAAATGCCAGCCAGCGCATAAACCAGTATTCGTCGGAAACAAGGTCCGAGTGGGCGCGGTACCACATCAGCCCGAAATAGCCCCCTGTGGCTGCAGCCGGCAGGCTCGAACCTAGCGCCAGCAGGCCCAACCCCCAGGTGCCGAGGCACAGGATCAGCAGCCCAAGGAAGACGATGGGCATCAGCAGCAGGAAGCTGCCGTAGCGTGTGCCGTAGACGGCTGCAAACGTGAAGGGTTTGCGCCTGAACGAAGGTGCGGGCCGCCAGGTGGAGCGCCAGCGCCGCCAGGCGCCCCGCCCGCACGCAACCAGTACCACCCAACCGGCGGCGTAGAGTTTTTGCCACTCGCTCGGAATGCCCGGCACGACCCGGGCTTCAAGCTCGGCCTGTCGGGCCACGCTCGGAGCAAGGATTGCCGCCCGATCAAGTGGCCCGGTGCCCGGCCGGACAGTGATGCGATCGAGCTGCCACTGCGCCCGCAGCGCGTCCTCAAGACCCGGGTGAAGAACGAAATCACCACTGCCACGCGCCAAGGCCGACAAGGCGTCGCCGAGCGACGTGCTGTCTAGAGCCGCGCGCAGGCTTTTGACCACATGCAAGGCATTGACCGTTCCCACAAAGCCCGCGCTGCGCCCGATTGCGCCGGCACCGCAACCCAGCAGCAGCAGCGTGGACTCTGACTGCACCGCTGCGGCTTCCAGGTCGGCGATCGCAATGCGGTTGCGAACCAGCCCCGCCGCGTCGCGCACCACGAAGCTGCCGCCCTCGATGTGGCCGACCACCATCAGCGTGCGCTGACGGCCGGCTGCCAACAGCTCGCGCAACTTTTGCGCCGGCACGAGGCCGGCTGCGTCATGCAGTTCGCCAGTGGCGTCGTCCAGCGCGCGCAGCACGTCGGCATCGGTATCGTCGAAGAGGGAGATGACCCGGGTCTTGGTCTTGTCGAGAGGCCGCTCGAGCAAGCTCGCCAGCTTTTGCGCAGCCGCGTTATCGATAGGGAAGAAGATACCCGGCGAGCGTTCAGCCACCCACTGATCGCCGACGCGCCGCACACGGGCTGGCGGGCCTTCGGCTCGAACCAGACGGACCGCGTCATCGCGCAGGTGCTGGGCCTGTTGGATCAGGGGTTTGAGTATGTCGAGCTGGCTCTGAGTGACCAGCAGGTCCACGTTGGCCAACAGCCGCAGTGCGTCGTCGCTAAGCGAAAGCGCGCCGTCCGCCGCCACCACCCCGACAGCCGCGTGCGCGCCCCGGCCGTCAACCAGAACGAACTGCGCGCCGGCCTGCTCGACCGCGCGCAGGCGGCTCGAGCGGCTGAGCAGCGCGGCGGTCTGTGAAAGTTCGGCAGCAGCTGCCGCCGCCGTGCCGGCCTTCGCCGCCAGCTTGGCCGCTGGCGCCAGCGCATGGCCCTCAGTCGCCAGTGCCAGCTTGGCCCACCACTGCGCTTGGCAAGGTGCGCCGGCCAGACCCAGCGCCATCGCCATGGTAAGTGCGCAGGCGCGCCCTGCGCCAAGCGGGCGGGAACGGAAGAGTCGTGGCGTCGGCATCAAGCGCCGGATCGTCGGATGGTCGGCATCTGCGAACTGTGCCTGCGTGCCGCTGCGCGCCACCATCCCAAACTTGTCGAACCTCCACCGTCTGGACGATTCACCTTGAACTCGGCAGGCCAGGCCCCAATTGCTGGCCAACTCGTCAGGCGGAACCCCATGCGCATCGACAAACTCACCACCCCGTTCCAGCAAGCCCTGGCCGACGCCCAGAGCGCCGCCGTCGCCCGCGACAACCCCTACATCGAACCAGCCCACCTGCTGGCCGCGATGCTGGCTCAGCCCGACGGCCCGAAGGCACTGCTCGACCGCGCCGGCGCCAACACCGCCGCGCTGGCCACGGCGATGGAGACGGCGCTGCGCAACCTGCCCAGCGTGCAGGGCGGCGGGCAGCCGGTGCAGCCCGGCCGTGACCTCGTCACGCTGCTGCAAGCGGCCGAGAAGGAAGCCACCAAGCGCGGCGACCCCTTCATCGCCAGCGAGACCTTCCTGCTCGCGCTGGCCGATTCGAAGACCGACCTCGGTGGCATCGTCCGCGGCCACGGCCTGAATCGCAAGGCGTTGGAGGCTGCGATCACCGTCGTGCGCGGCGGCCAGAAGGTCGACTCGGCCGACGCCGAAGGCCAGCGCGAGGCGCTGAAGAAGTACACGCTCGACCTGACCGAGCGTGCCCGTATCGGCAAGCTCGACCCCGTGATCGGCCGCGACGACGAGATCCGCCGCGCGATCCAGGTGCTGCAAAGGCGCACCAAAAACAACCCGGTGCTGATCGGCGAGCCGGGCGTGGGCAAGACGGCGATCGTCGAAGGGCTGGCGCAGCGCATCGTCAACGGCGAGGTGCCCGAGTCGCTGAAAGGCAAGCGCGTGCTGTCGCTCGACATGGCGGGGCTGCTGGCCGGCGCCAAGTTCCGCGGTGAATTCGAAGAACGCCTCAAGGCTGTTCTGAAGGAAGTCGCCGCCGACGAGGGCCGGATCATCCTGTTCATCGACGAGATGCACACCATGGTCGGCGCCGGCAAAGCCGAAGGGGCCATCGACGCCGGCAACATGCTCAAGCCGGCGCTGGCGCGCGGCGAGCTGCATTGCATCGGCGCGACCACGCTCAACGAATACCGCAAGTACGTCGAGAAGGACGCGGCGCTCGAACGCCGGTTCCAGAAGGTGCTGGTCGACGAGCCCAGCGTGGAAGCGACAGTGGCCATCCTGCGTGGCCTGCAACAGAAGTATGAGGTCCACCACGGCGTCGAGATCACCGACCCCGCCATCGTGGCCGCGGCCGAGCTGTCGCACCGCTACATCACCGACCGCTTCCTGCCCGATAAGGCGATCGACCTGATCGACGAGGCCGCGGCCAAGGTGAAGATCGAGAAGGACAGCAAACCCGAGGCGATGGACAAGCTCGACCGCCGGCTGATCCAGTTGAAGATCGAGCGCGAAGCGGTTCGCAAGGAGAAGGACGAAGCCTCGATCAAGCGCATGGGGCTGATCGAAGAAGAGATCCTGCGGCTGGAGCGTGAACTGGCCGACCTGGAAGAGATCTGGAACGCCGAGAAAGCCGCGGCACATGGCAGCGAAGAGCTTCTTGCCGAACGCGACCGGCTGCGATCGCAGATCGACGAACTGACGCGCAGGGGTGACTACGACAAGGTCGCGCCGTTGCAGTACGAACGGCTCCCCGAGGTCGAGCGCCAGTTGAAGGCGGCGCAGGACAAGGAGTCGGACAAGAAGAAGGATGGCGGCCGCCCGCAGCTGTTGCGCACGATGGTCGGTGCCGAAGAGATTGCCGAGGTTGTTGCACGCGCCACCGGCATCCCGGTAGCTAAGCTGATGCAGGGCGAACGCGAGAAGCTGCTGCAGATGGAAGACAAGCTGCACGAGCGCGTGGTCGGGCAGGACGAGGCCATCGTTGCCGTCGCCGATGCGATCCGCCGTTCGCGGGCCGGGCTGTCAGACCCCAACCGTCCGCTCGGCAGCTTCCTGTTCCTCGGCCCCACCGGCGTCGGCAAGACCGAGCTGTGCAAGGCGCTGGCCGGCTTCCTGTTCGACAGCGAGGACCACATGATCCGCGTCGACATGAGCGAGTACATGGAGAAGCACAGCGTCTCGCGCCTGATCGGCGCGCCGCCGGGCTACATCGGTTATGACGAGGGCGGCGCGTTGACCGAAGCCGTGCGACGCAAGCCCTACAGCGTGCTGCTGCTCGACGAGGTCGAGAAGGCGCACCCGGACGTCTTCAACGTGCTGTTGCAGGTGCTCGACGATGGGCGCCTGACCGACGGCCAGGGCCGCACGGTGGACTTCAAGAACACCGTGATCGTCATGACCAGCAACCTGGGCAGCCAGATGATCATGCAGATGGCCGGGCAGAGCAGCGCGAAGATCAAGGACGCGGTGATGGCCGAGGTCAAGCAGCACTTCCGCCCCGAGTTCCTCAACCGCATCGACGAGATGGTGGTGTTCCACGCGCTGGATGCCAAGCACATCGAGAACATCGCGCGCATCCAGCTCAAGGTGCTGGAGCAGCGGCTGGAAAAGCTGGAGATGAAGCTCGACGTTTCGCCGGCCGCGCTGGCCGAGCTGGCCAAGGTTGGCTTCGACCCGGCGTTTGGCGCGCGGCCGTTGAAGCGGGCAATCCAGCAGCGCATCGAGAACCCGGTCAGCAAGTTGATCCTGCAGGGCAAGTTCGGTCCGAAGGATGTGATTCCGGTCGACATCGACGGCGGCGAGTTCCAGTTCTCGCGCGTGGTGCACTGACGGCACCCCACACGGCCCCTCACACGGCCCATTTGAAGCCCGCTCTCGGGTGATTCACTCGCGCCCGACGGGGCGCGCTCTTGGGCACACTGCGTCGATGGTCCGCGCCGCTGGCCTGCCCGGAGGGACTCGAACCCCCGACCGCCGGCTTAGAAGGCCGGTGCTCTATCCAGTTGAGCTACGGGCAGCGCGATGGGGATTGTGGCGTGGGCATCGCCGAGCGCCGCGTCAGCGCTGCTGGTACTGCGTCTTGCCGAACAGGATCTCGCGCTCCTTGTCGCCCGTGATCGGCTTGCGCTGGCTGGCCAGCACCTCGACACCGCGCATCACCGCCGGCCGCGCTGCGATCTCGTCGAACCAGCCCTTGAGGTGCGGGTAGTCGTTCCAGTCGATGGCCTGGTTCTTCCAGCTGCGCAACCACGGGAAGATCGCGATGTCGGCGATCGTGTACGCGGGCCCGGCGATGTACTTGGTCTTGGCGAGCTGCTTGTTCATCACGCCGTACAGGCGCTTGGCTTCATTGGTGTAGCGGTCGATGGCGTAGGGGATCTTCTCGGGGGCATAGATGCGGAAGTGATGGGTCTGGCCGAGCATCGGCCCCACGCTACCCATCTGGAACATCAGCCACTGCAGCACCTGGTACTTCGCCACCGTTTCGTCAGGCAGGAAACGCGCGGTCTTGGCGGCCAGGTACAGCAGAATCGCGCCGCTCTCGAACAGCGAGATCGGCTTGCCGCCGGGGCCGTCGGCATCCGTGATGGCGGGGATCTTGTTGTTCGGGCTGATGGCCAGGAACTCGGGCTTGAACTGGTCGCCGGCGCCGATGTCGACCGCGTGTACGCGGTAGGGCAGGCCGCATTCCTCAAGCATGATGTGAACCTTGTGGCCGTTGGGCGTGGCCCAGGAATAGACTTCGATCATCGATGCTCCCAGCGCGCCAGCGAGTCTGCCGCGCGAACCACTCTAAACCATGCTCGATGGTCTGAAACGCCTGTTCGGCGGCGCGCCGAGCCCCGCGCCTTCGGTGCTGCCGGCCGGCGCCGAAGGGCTGGCGCCGTGGGCCCTGCAGCAGGGCTACACCTTTCGCGGCGTGCAGGACGAAGGTTTCGTCATCGAAGGGCGCCATGGCAGCACGCCTTGGCGGCTGGAGTGGGGGCCTTCGCAGCGGCCGTACATCGTCGGCCACGAGATGCGGCTGCGTGCCGAGATGGGCCTGCCGAGCGATTTGCAGGTGGTGGTGATGAACCGCGCGCTGCAAGAAGACATGGAGAAGGCAGTCTTCGAGCAATACGTCGAAGGCGTGCAAACGCGCATCGACAGCAGCACCCCACCCGAGATGCGCTGGCTGGTCATGTTCAGCCGCCTGCCGGGCACCGAGATGGGCGTGTTGCGCGAACGTTTCGTCGCGCTGTCGGGGCACAAGGACTGGCTCGCGCAATGGCTGGCCGGCAGCTTGACGACCGCGCTGGCCGCTTCGCCGGCGGAGCCGACGCGGCCCGTGGTGCTGATGGTTGGCCGCGGCCGGATGATGCTGCGCACGGCGGTGGAAGAGCCCGATGCGACAGCGCTGTTGCCGTGGCTGAAGCTGTTCCAGGTTGCCATCGACGAAGCCCGTCGCGTCGCCGCCGATAACCCGCAGACCATCTCGCCCAGCGTACAGCCCACGGGCTGGGGGCAGACCCAGCCACCGGGCGTGAAGTAAAGCGCCGGTCGGCGGCGGCTTCTTGCCCGCGCCGCTTGCCGGCCGGTCGAACGATCAGCCCACCGCCACCTTGCCGAGCTCGATCTTGGCGATGGCGTTGCGGTGCACTTCGTCCGGCCCGTCGGCAAAACGCAGCGTGCGTGCGGCGCTGTAGAAGTAGGCCAGCGGAAAGTCCTGGCACACGCCAGCGCCGCCGTGCACCTGCATCGCCCAGTCGATCACCTGACAGGCCATGTTGGGGGCGACGACCTTGATCATGGCGATCTCGGCCTTCGCGCTCTTGTTGCCGGCCATGTCCATCATCCACGCCGCCTTCAGCGTGAGCAGGCGCGACTGTTCGATCATGCAGCGTGCGTCGGCAATGCGTTCCTGGGTCACCGTCTGCTGGGCGATGGTCTTGCCGAAGGCGGTGCGGCTGACCGCGCGTTCGCACATCAGCTTGAGCGAGCGTTCGGCCAGGCCGATCAGGCGCATGCAGTGGTGGATGCGGCCGGGGCCGAGGCGGCCTTGCGCGATCTCGAAGCCGCGCCCTTCGCCAAGCAGGATGTCGGTGACGGGCACCCGCACGTTCTTGAAATCGACTTCCATGTGGCCGTGTGGCGCGTCGTCGTAGCCGAATACCGCCAGCGGACGCATCACCGTGATGCCGGGGGCGTCGCGCGGCACCAGGATCATCGACTGCTGCGAGTGCTTGGGCGCCGTCGGGTCCGTCTTGCCCATGAAGATGAAGACCGCGCAGCGCGGGTCGCCAGCGCCGCTGGTCCACCACTTGCGGCCGTTGATGACGTAGTGGTCGCCGTCGCGTTCGATCCGGGCTTCGATGTTGGTGGCGTCCGACGAGGCGACTGCCGGCTCGGTCATCGCAAAGGCGCTGCGGATCTCGCCGCGCAACAGCGGTTCGAGCCAGCGCTTCTTGTGTTCGGCAGTGCCGTAGCGCACCAGCACTTCCATGTTGCCGGTGTCGGGTGCCGAGCAGTTGAAGACTTCGGGCGACCACGGTACGGCGCCCATGATCTCGGCCAACGGTGCGTATTCCTGGTTAAGCAGGCCCGCACCGAGGTCGGTACCGGCAGTTGCACCCCCTTCGGCGCTGGGCGGCAGGAACAGGTTCCACAGACCGGCGGCGCGCGCCTTCGGCTTCAGCTCTTCGATGGTCTGCAGGGGCGACCACCGTTTGCCCGCCGCGGTGTTGGCTTCGATCTCGGCGTGGTAGCGCGCCTCGGCCGGGTAGACATGCTCCTGCATGAAAGCCGATACGCGGCGTTGCAGATCCTGCGTCCTGGGGGAAAAGCCGAAGTCCATCGTGTCGTCTCCTGGGTGTGTGGGTTTTTAGTCGCGGCCGTTCTGCGCGAACTGCCAGCCGGCCTGCGCCAGCTTGGCGGCCGAGCCGACGGTGGCCTTGGCCTGCGCGCTGCTGGCCGTGCCGTCGACCACGCGCTTGGCAATGCCTTGCATGATGCTGGCCATGCGGAACAGGTTGTAGGCGAGGTAGAAGCTCCAGTCGGCCATCACCGCGTCAGCGCTCGCGCGGCCGGTGCGGCGGCAATAGGACTCGACGTAGGCGCGTTCGCCCGGAATGCCGAGTGCGGCGTGGTCGAGCCCGCCGATGCCGCGGAAGGTGCCGGGCGGGATGTGCCAGGACATGCAGTGGTAGCTGAAGTCGGCCAGCGGATGACCCAGCGTGGACAACTCCCAGTCGAGCACAGCCGTCACGCGGGGCGCATCGGGCGCGAAGACCAGGTTGTCGAGTCGGTAGTCGCCGTGGACGACGGCAACCTGCGTCTCGTCGCGCGCGCTTGCCGGCATGTGGGCGGGCAGCCATTCGATCAGTCGGTCCATCTCGGGAATCGGGTCGAGCGCGCCCGGGGACAGGCTGGCCGCGTACTGCTTGCCCCAGCGGCCGATCTGGCGCTCGAAGTAGTTGCCCGGTTTGCCGTAGTCGGCCAGGCCTGCCGCAGCCACATCCACGCTGTGCAGCGCGGCGATGACGCGGTTCATTTCATCGTAGACGGCGCTGCGCGACGGGTTGTCGAAGCCGGGCAGCGACTGCTCCCACAGCACCCGACCTTCGATGAAGCCCATGATGTAGAAGGCGCGGCCGATCACGGCCTCGTCTTCGCACAGCAGCAGCATCACCGGCACCGGCACGGCGCTGCCGGCCAGCGCCTTCATCACGCGAAACTCCCGTTCGACGGCGTGCGCGCTGGGCAGCAGCCTGGCGGCCGGGCCGGGCTTGCTGCGCATGACGTAGCTGCGCATGGGCGTGATCAGCTTGTAGGTCGGGTTCGACTGGCCGCCCTTGAACTGTTCGACCGACAACGGTCCTTCGAAACCGGCCATCTGCTGGGCCAGGAAGCCTTGCAGCGCACCGATGTCGAAGGCGTGGCTGGCGGCCACGGCGCGAGTGCCGGTGAAGTTGTCCATGATCAGTCGTGGGGGGTTGTCAACGTTCTGCAGCCGACAACAGTTTCTCGCGCGACAGCACCACCAGCCGGGTCGGCTCGACCCGCACCGCACCTTCGCGCTCGAAGCCTTTCAGCTCCTGGTTGACGCGCTGGCGCGAAGCGCCGAGCAGTTGCGCCAGATCTTCCTGTGCCAGTGCCAGGCCGATCCGGATCTCCTCGCCCTGCGCGACGCCGTACCGGCGCGCCAGCAGCAGGATCTGCTTGGCCAGCCGGGCCTGCAAAGGGCGTGTGTTCAGGTCCTCGATCTGGTCGAACATCAAGCGCAGCCGGCGGCAGTTCAGGCGCAGCAGTGCTTCGTACAACTCGGCATGGCGCGACAGCAGCGCCTTGAAGTCCGGCTTGCGCACCACCACCAGCGTGGTCGGCCCATGCGCGTCGGCATCGTGGGTGCGCGGCAGGCCGTCGAAGAGCGAGATGTCGCCGAACCATGTGCCGGGCTCGGCGTAGGTCAGCGTCACCTGTTTGCCGGCCAGCGACACGGTGCTGACGCGGACCGCGCCGCGTGCCACACCGCACCACTCCTCGGCCGCTGCGCCGCGGGTGGCCACCGGGGCCCCGCCGGCCAGGCGGCGCACGTGGGCACAAGCCAGGATGTCCTGCTGCAATCCGGGGCTGAGCTTGCTGAACCACACGCCAGTCTCGATGTGCTGTCGTTCTTCGACGTTGAGCGCGATGCTAGGGGTGGGGCGGTTCAAAGCGGGTCTCAGGAGGGACAGCTGGAGCGGGGTGGCGATTCTCCATTGCAGAAGCGCGGCCGCGTGGGATAGCGCACGAACCGCGCGAAAAGTGGTCCGTTGAGGTACTTTTCCCAGGGCAGAAGCTGTAACCCTTCGTGCTAGAGTCAATTTGAATTGCGCCCTCCGTCAACCCCCTGAATGCACAACAAGCGGCCCTGGCTGGCGTTGTCGAACCTTGCGCCCCTGCCGGCGGTTACGGCAGGTTTCGCGCTCTTCGTCTTCGGATTGGTGGTGCCGGCTGCACAGGCCGCCGGTTTCGCTGAGTCCAGCGCCGCTGCGGTGCTCGGGCAACCGCTCGACTTCACGGTCGCGTTGCGCACCGAGCCGGGCGAAGCCATCGGGCCGGAGTGCGTGGCCGCTGAGGTCACTGCCGGTGACCGCCGCCTTTCCAGCGACCAGGTGCGCAGTGCCATTCAGGTAACGGGCATCGACTCGGCCCGCGTGCGCGTGGTCAGCACGGTGTCGATGGACGAGCCAGTGGTGACGATCCAGGTGTCGGTGGGTTGCCGATCGCGCATCTCGCGCCGCTTCGTCGTTTTCGCCGATCCGCCGATCGCCGCGATGTCCGCACCGGTGGTGTCGGCGCTGGCGCTGGCGCCATCCTCGTCCTCGCCGCCGGCTGCGCCGCCGACCTCGTCGGTCCCGTCCACACCGGGGGCCGGTGAGGCGGCCGCGGCGCCCACCGCTGCCCCCGCCCCCGCGCCGCGCGCGGCGGCACCCCGGAGCGCCCGGCCTGCACGCGCGGCCGCTGCATCGCCTGCACCCCGGCCGCGGCGCGAAGCCCGCGAAGCCGCCGTCGCACGCACACCGGGCGTCGCACGCGTAGCCGCCGAGGCGAAAGCAGCCACCCCGACAGCGCCGCGCCTGCAACTCGACTTGAGCGAGCCGCCGCGCAGCACCGAGGCGCTCGCCATCGAGCGGGCGATCGAAGCGGTCGCCCAGGCTGCCAGCGCCACGCGTGCCGCAGCCTCAGCGGCGTCAGCCGCACAGGACCGCATCGCTGCGCTGGAGCGCACCGTCGAACAACTGCGCGGCGAGTCGAACCGGTCGCGGGATCTCACGGTTCAGATGCGCGAACAATTCGCGCAGGCGCAGACCGCCAGCCGCTGGTTGTACCCGCTGTTGGCCGCCGTGCTGCTGCTGGGTGCGGCGGCGGCGTGGCTGGCGTTCCAGCTGTCGCAGGTGCGCCGCGAGAAGCAGAGCACCTGGCATGCGCCAGCGGCACCCGGCCCGTTGACCGCGCCGGGCACGGAGCCTGCGCCGAGCAAGCAGGCCACGTCGCCTATCCCGTTCGTGACCTCCGAGATCGCGATGCCGCCGCTGGCTGCATCGGCAGCCCGGGCGCGGCCGGCTGCGGCGCCGGCCTGGCCGCCGCCGGCGCCGCGCGACCCCGACCTGCCGTCCGAGCCGTTTCAACGGTCCGGCTTCGTCGCCAACGACGGCGACGGCGACGGCGACACGCTACCGCCGGACCTGGTGCCTCTGTCGCTGGCCGAACGCACCCTGTCGTTGCCGCCGCACGCGCGCCATGTCGACAACCACGAAGGTGCCGCGCGCGACGTTTCGATCGAGGAGTTGCTCGACCTCGAACAACAGGCCGAGTTCTTCGTCGTGCTGGGCCAGGACGAAGCAGCGGTGGACCTGCTCGTCGAACACCTGCGTTCCACCGGGGGCGGCAGCCCGCTGCCTTACCTGAAGCTGCTCGAGATCTACCACCGGCGCGGCGACAAGGACGCCTACGAGCGCACGCGCACCCGTTTTAACCACCGCTTCAACGCCTACGCACCCGAGTGGGAGACCGGCCTGTTGTACGGGCGCTCGCTGGAGGACTACACCGGCATCGTGCCGCGCCTGCAACAGGTCTGGCCGCGCCCGTTGGACGCGATGGCCGAGCTGGAGGCGCTGCTGTTCCGCAAGTCGCGCGGCGACATGTTCGATCTGCCGGCGTACCGCGAGGTGCTGTTCCTGTACTCGCTGGCGCGCGACCTGTTCGACCGCGAAGCGGCCGACACCGGCAGCATCGACCTGCTGCTGCCGCTGCCCGACGGCGGCGAGTTCAGCGCCACGACGTCACACCCGTACTTCGGTTTGGAGCGCGATTCGGTGTTCGACCGCCATGCGGCCGATGACCGGCCGACGGCACCCGTCGATCTGGACCTGACGACGAGCGATCGCCAGGCCAGCATCTTCGACCCGACCGACGACCTGACACGGCCGCGCCGCTAGGCACTGCGGCCCTGCCTGCCAGGCCCTACAGCTTCTTCAGGCGCGCCAGTGCTTCGGCCAATGTGTCGTCGCGCTTGGCGAAACACAGCCGCGCCAGGCGCTGCTCGAAACCGCCCTCGTAGAACGCCGACAGCGGGATCGCAGCCACGCCGATCTCGGCCGTCAACCAGCGGCAGAAGTCGGCTTCGTTCAAGCCGCTGACCGCGCTGTAGTCAACGAGCTGGAAGTAGCTGCCCTCGGTGTGCAAGGGCTTCAGACGCGTCTGCATCAGGCCGTCCAGGAACAGGTCGCGCTTGCGCTGGTAGAACGCCGGTAGCTCGACGTAGGGCCGCCGGTCGGCCATGTAGCGCGCCAGGCCGTGCTGCACCGGTGTGTTGACGGTGAAGACGTTGAACTGGTGCACCTTGCGGAACTCGGCCGTCAGCGCAGCAGGGGCAGCGACGGTGCCGACCTTCCAGCCGGTGACGTGGTACGTCTTGCCGAAACTGCTGACGACGAAGGCGCGCGCGGCCAGTTCGGGAATGGATGACGCGCTCACATGTTCGGCGCCGTCGAACACCATGTGTTCGTAGACCTCGTCGCTGATCAGCAGCGTCTCGGTGCCATGCAGCAACGCCCTCAGCTGCAACCACTCGGCGCGGGTCCACACCGTCGCGCTCGGGTTGTGCGGGCTGTTGACGATGACCAGCCGCGTGCGCGGCGACAGCGCTGCGGCGATGCGTGCAAAGTCGGGCCTGAAGCTGCCCGGCGTGAGCGGTACGCGCACGACGCGGCCACCGGCCAGCTCGACGTTCGGCGCGTAGCTGTCGTAGGCCGGCTCCAGGATGACGACTTCATCGCCGGGATGCACCGCGCACAGCACGGCGGTCAGGATGGCCTGGGTGGCACCCGCGGTGACAGTGATCTCGCTATCGGCGTCGTAGCGGTGGCCATACAACGCCGCGATCTTGTCGGCGACGCGCTGCCGCAGTGCGGGTACGCCGGCCATCGGTGGGTACTGGTTGAGCCCTTCACGCATCGCGTCGGTGACGCGGTCGAGCAGCGCCGGGTCACCTTCGAAATCGGGAAAGCCCTGGCCCAGGTTGACGGCGCCGTGCTGCAGCGCCAATGCCGACATCACGCTGAAGACGGTGGTCCCCACGCTGGGCAGGCGGCTGGCGAGGGTCGGCGTCAGGGGGGGTGGTTCGATCACGGCTTGGCTCATGGCGCAGGTCACAACTCGTATTGGCTGCCGCTGCCGCTCATCGCCTTTTCGATCAGCGTGGCGTTGAGGTTCGGCGACAGCATCTCGGCAAAAGCATGCACGAAATGGCGCAGATACGCACCGCGCTTGAAGGCGACGCGGGTGACGTTCGGGCCGAACAGGTGGCCCAAAGGGCGCGAGACGAGGTCGCCGCCTGGCGGGTCGTCGCGCACCGCCAGTTCGGCGACGATCCCCACCCCCAGGCCCACCCGGACGTAGGTCTTGATGACGTCGGAGTCGATCGCTTCGAGTGCCACCGCCGGCTTGATGCGCGCACGCGCGAACGCCAGGTCGATGCGCGTGCGGCCGGTGACCGTGGCGTGGTACATCACCAGCGGGTAGGCGGCGAGCTGTTCCAGCGTCGGCCGCTCCACCGATGCCAGCGCGTGGCCGGCCGGCACCACCATCACGTGCTGCCATTCGTAGCACGGCAGGGTGACCAATTCGTCGTGGTCCGACAAGGCCTCGGTCGCAAGCCCCACTTCGGCCACGTCGTCGAGCAGCATGCGCGCCACTTGGTTCGGCATGCTCTGGTGCAGCACCACCTGCACTTTCGGAAACCGCTGGCGCAACCGCGCGATGGGCTCGGGCAGGAAGTAGCGCGCCTGCGTATGGGTGGTGGCGATCGACAGCGTGCCGGTGTCCTGCTTGCTGAAGTGCTCGCCAATGCGCTTGAGGTTGGCAACCTCGCGCATGATGATCTCGATCGATTTCAGCACCTGCTGCCCCGGCTCCGTCACGCGCTTGATGCGCTTGCCGTGGCGCGCGAACAACTCCACGCCGAGCTCTTCTTCGAGCTCGATGATGGCCTTGCTGACGCCAGGCTGCGAGGTATGCAGCGCCTTGGCGGTTTCGGTCAGGTTCAGGCCGCGGCGCACCGCTTCCTGGACGAACTTGAACTGGTGCAGATTCATTCAGCTGGCGTGTCGAGGTGGGCGACGGCGACGGCCGCCAGCGCATCGATCACGGTGTCGGTTTCGCCGGCAGCGGTGCGCAGCGTGAAGTTGGCCGCCGGGTGCTCGGCGCGCAGCGTGTCCATCAGCAGCGGCAAATCGCGCCGCAGGTGGCCGCCGGTGCCCAGGAACAGCGGCAGCACCTGGATCTGCTGGCAGCCCGCGGCCACCAGTTGCGCGGCGGCTTCCGGCAACGTCGGCGACATGAACTCTAGGAAGGCGAGTTGCACCTTCGAGCCCGGCCGAACCGCGCCGATGCGCGCTGCGACGGCTTCGAAAGGCGCAGCCCAGCGCGGATCGCGTGCGCCGTGCGCGAAGAGGATCAGACCGAGATGGGTAGTTTCGCGCTGGCGCGCTTCGATGCGATCCCCTTCGGGCGGCCGGGCGGGGCTCATCGGTAGCGGACCAGCCAGGCGAAGGCGGCCAGTGAGAGCAGCAGGTAGGCCAGGCTTGGCACGGCGGCCACCACCCAGGGCGACCAGCCACGCAACAGCCCGACATGGCCCGCAAGGTTGTTAAGCAGCACGAAGCTGATGCCCAGCATGATGCCGCCGAAGACCTTGAAGCTGGTGCTCCCGGCCCGTGCGTGCATGTATGCAAAGGGCAGCGCCAGCGCCACCATCACCAGGCAGGCCAGCGGGTACAGCGCCTTCTTCCAGAAGCGGATCTCGTGGCGCGCGGCGGCCTGTTCCTGGCCGATAAGGTGTTCGCTGTAGCGCCACAGTTCGGCCGTCGTCATGGTGGCCAGCGGCAGCACGGCGCCGGCCACCACGCTGGCGGTGAGCGTGCTCGTCCAGCGGTAGGTGGTTTCGCGCGTGGCCTCGACGTGCGGGCTGCCTTGTGCACGCGCCTTCGGCCAGCGCGTGATCTCGGCGTCGCGCAGTGTCCAGGTTCCGTCGTCGTCGACTTGGCCATCGGTGGCTTCGATGCGGGTGGCCAGCCGGCCGTCGGCGTCGAACTCGAAGATGCGTACGCCGACGAGCCCGCCACCCGGGCTGGTGCCGGCAACGTTGACCGACACGCTGTGTTCGCCGTCCGGCCCTGGGCGTTTCTCTTTCATCCATGCGCCGGCACCGCCGATCTTCAAGCCGCCGCTGAAGCTGGCTTTCAGCAGCACACCCTGGCGCTCGGCCAGCGGCGCCAGGTAGTCGCCGACCACGAAGGTCAGCACCGCGAACACCACGCCCAGCACCGCCAGCAGCGACAGCGCCCGGCCGGGGCCGAGGCCACCGGTGCGCAGGATCGTGAACTCGCTCGACTGCGCCATCCGCGCCAGCGAGTAGATCGTGCCGATCAGCACCGCGATCGGGAACAGCTCGTAGACATGGCCCGGCAGTTCGTAGACCGCGGCCAGCACCGCGTGCCCGGCATTGCGCCCACGGGTGCCGATGTCGTCGAGGTGATCGACGAAATCGATGAAGAAGAACAGCGACAGAAACGCCAGCCCGACGAACAACACCGACGAGACGATGTCGCGGTAGAGCAGGCGGCGGACCGTCTTCATGCTGCTGCCCCGGCCGTTATGGCGACGCGCTTTCGGCGCGGCCACAAGCTGACAACGGCGGCATGGTCGCGCCACCAGAGCAGCGCCAACGCGAGCACGAACACACCGCCATGCAGGCCGAACAGCGCGGCGCCCATGCCGACGCGCCCGCTCGACACCCACGCCTGGCTGAGATTGGCCAGGTTGTAATAAACAACGAAGGCCAGCAGCGCGAACAACAGGTTCCAGTTGCTGGCGCGGCGCGGGTTGGCGGCGGCCAGGCCGATGCCGAGCAGCAGCAGGTTGGCGGCAGCCAGCAGCATGCCGACACGCCAGGTCAGCTCGCCCTGGTTGCGCAGATTCGGCTGGCGCGCGAGTTCAATCGTGGCCACGGTCTTCGGCGGGCGGGCCTCGGCCGAACGTGCCGACTTCTGATCGGCCAGCACGCGGTAGCTGTCAAAGCTGGACAGGGTGCGTTCCTTGCTGCGTGCATCGGTCTCGTTGCGCTGGCCGCGATCGAGCACCAGGAACCGGTCGTCGCCCTCGGCTTCGAGCCGGCCCGAGCGGGCGGACGTCACCGATTCGCCGCGCTCGTTCTGCATCAGGATGAAGACGTTGCGGGCGTTGACGTTGTCACCGCTGTCGCGTTCGACGAAGAAGACGCGGCTGCCATCGCTCGAACTCTGGAACACGCCCGGCGTCACGCGCGACAGGTCCGAGCGCTGCTGGTAGCGCTCGCGCAGTTCCAGGCTGTTGCGGTTGCCCCAGGGCCAGACCACCAGCTGCAGCAGTGCGATCACGGCCAGCACCGGCCAGGCCATGCGCAGGGCCGGCCGAACGAAGCGAGACAGGCCCACGCCGCTGGCAAACCAGATCGCCATCTCGCTGTCGCGGTACATGCGCCCGATGGCCACGACGATCGCCACGAACAGCGACACCGACAGCATCAGCGGCAACTGGCTCAGCATCACATAACCGAGCAAAAGCACGACATCCTGTGGCGCAATGGCACCGCTTGCGGCCTGGCCGACGGTACGGATCAACAACGAGGTCAGCACGATGGTGAGGATGACCACGAGCGTGGCGCCAAAGGTGCGCGCTAGCTGGGACCTCACCGACTTGTCGAATAACATCAAACGCTTTCAAGCCCGAGAAGAATTATGGACTTCAAGACCCATGTGGGCAGCGCCTCAGCGCTATCGACCCTGGCCGCCGATGCCCTGCTGGTGGTGGTGGCTGGCGACAGGGCACCGGCTGGTCTGGACAAGGCGTTGGCGTCTGCACTGGACGCAGCCGTGACGGCTGGTGACTTCCAGTACAAGGCCGGCCAGGCGCTCTATGCGTACCGGGTTGCGGGTGTGAAGGCAGCGCGGGTGATGTTCGTGCACGCCGGTGACGCCTCGCCGAAAATGCTGCGGAAGGCCGTGGGTGGCGCGGTCGGCGCAATCAAGAGCGGTGGTGCGCAACACCTTTTGGTCGCCGTGTGCGGTGGCGCCGAGATCGGCGCGGCGGACGGTGAATCGTTGGTCCTGGCGGCCGAGGAGGCGGTCTATCTTTACCGCCATACCAAGCCCAGCGCGGCGGCTGCCAGCAAGCTCAAGAGCGTGAGCCTGGTCGTCGGCAAGGCCCAGCAGGCGGCCGTGGCCGAAGGCATGAAGTGCGGTGAAGCCATCGCTGCGGGCGTGACGGCTGCGCGTGAACTGGCGAACCGCCCCGGCAACCACTGCACCCCCAGCGACCTGGCTGACCACGCCAAGAAGCTCGGCAAGACTCACGGTCTGAAGGTCGAGGTGCTGGACCGCAGCGATTGCGAAAAGCTCGGCATGGGTTCATTCCTGGCCGTGGCGCAAGGCTCACACGAGCCGCCGAAGTTCATCGTTGCGCGCTGGAATGGCGGCGCCAAGGGCGACGCGCCGATCGTGCTCGTCGGCAAGGGTGTCACCTTCGACACCGGTGGCGTCTCGATCAAGCTCGCCGCCGAGATGGACGAGATGAAGTTCGACATGGGCGGCGCGGCCAGCGTGCTCGGCACGCTGCGCGCGGTGGCTCAGCTGAAGGCCAAGGTCAACCTGATCGGCGTCATCCCGGCCACCGAGAACATGCCCGATGGCAAGGCCGTCAAGCCGGGCGACGTCGTCACCAGCATGTCGGGGCAGACGATCGAGATCCTGAACACCGATGCCGAAGGCCGCCTGATCCTGTGCGACGCGCTGACGTATGTCCAGCGCTTCAAGCCGGCCGCCGTGGTCGACATCGCGACGCTAACAGGCGCCTGCGTGATCGCGCTCGGCCACCACCGCTCGGGCCTGTTCAGTGCCGACGACAAGCTCGCTGCCGAGTTGCTGGCCGCGGGCGAGGCCGCGATCGATCCCGCCTGGCGCATGCCGCTGGACGACGAGTACGACGAACCGCTGAAGAGCCACTTCGCCGATATGGGCAACGTCGGGGGCCGCGCGGGCGGGGCCATCACCGCGGCGATGTTTCTCAAGCGCTTCACGTCGAAGCTGTGCTGGGCGCACCTGGACATTGCCGGCACCGCGTGGAAGAGCGGCGCGGCCAAGGGTGCCACCGGCCGTCCGGTCGGGTTGCTGACGCACTTCGTGTTGGCGCGGGCGCGCTGACGGCTGAGCGCGCATGAGACCGGTCCAACGGCGGGACGAGCGCCGGGCTGCTCCCGAGCCGGCCCGCATCCCCTCAGGGGATCGACCGACGTGCTCGGCGGTTGAGGGGCCAACATGACGGAAGTCGAGTTCCACACGGGGGTGACCGATCCGGTCGCGTTTGCCTGCCGCCTGCTCGGCAAGGCCTACCGCACGGGCGCGCGCGTGCTGGTGACGGCGCCTGCCGAGAGGCTGACGACGCTGGACCGCGCGCTGTGGCTGATCGACGAGCGCGAGTTCATTCCGCATGCGCGCCTGCCTGGCAGCGCTGCGGTGTTGTCGCGCTCGCCGTTGTGGCTGGCGACGGATGTCGCCGTGGCTGCCAACGCAGCGGTTCGAGCGCCGGGCGTCCTGCTCAATGTCGGCGCCGATGCGCCGGCCTCGCTGGATGGTCTCTCACGCTTGATCGAAGTTGTCGGCGCCGAAGCCGAAGAGCGCGACGCCGGCCGGGTGCGCTGGCATATCTACAAGGCACAAGGGCTGGCCATCAAGCACCACAACGCAGCGGGCTGACGTCGCAGCGGGACACGCCCGACGATGAATTTGTGCGCTGCGTGTCGTCGGCTTCCGACCAGGCTGCGTTGAGGTCGGGCTGGACCTCGACCGCCGCCGCAAAGCGCTGACAAACCCGACTAGGGAACCCCCACCCTTTGGGGTATCGTCGCGCGCTTCGCCCAGGGGCCGTTTGTGTGACGGCCGTTCGACACGACTTCTCGTTCGGGCGATAGGACTATTCCCAATTACTGGAGGTGAGTGCATGCAAGTCAAGCTGAATGTGTTCGTGGGCGCAGCCGCAGTGCTGTTCGGCTCGTCTGTTTTTGCGCAGGACATGGTTGTCAAGATCGGCCACGTCGGCCCGACCAGCGGCAGCATTGCCCACCTGGGCAAGGACAACGAGAACGGCGCCCGTCTGGCCATCAAGGATCTGAACGCCAAGGGCGTGACGATCGGTGGCAAGAAGGTGAAGTTCGAACTGCTGGCCGAAGACGACGCCGGCGACCCGAAGCAAGGCACCGCTGCCGCGCAGAAGCTGGTGGACAGCAAGGTAAACGGCGTGGTCGGCCACCTGAACAGCGGCACCTCGATTCCCGCATCGCGCATCTACAGCGACGCCGGTATCCCGCAGATCAGCCCGTCGGCGACGAACCCGAAGTTCACGCGCCAGGGCTACAAGACCACTTTCCGCGTGGTGGCGGATGACGTGCACCTGGGTGGCACGCTCGGCCGCTACGCCGTCAAGGAACTCAAGGGCAAGAGCATTGCCGTCATCGACGACCGCACGCCTTACGGCCAAGGTGTCGCCGAGGAGTTCGAGAAGGGCGTCAAGGCCGCAGGCGGCACGACCGTTGGCCGCGAATTCACCACTGACAAGGCCACGGACTTCACCGCCATCCTGACCAACCTGAAGGCCAAGAAGCCCGACGTGATCTTCTTCGGCGGCATGGACGCAGTGGCTGGCCCGATGCTGCGCCAGATGAAGCAGCTCGGCATCGACGCCAAGTTCGTCGGCGGCGACGGCATCTGCTCGAGCGAACTGCCGAAGCTGGCGGCAGGCAGCATGGCCGACGGGCAAGTGGTGTGCGCCGAAGCGGGTGGTGTCGAGGGCGAGGCCAAGAAGGGCTTGGAAGCCTTCAACGCCCGCTTCAAAACCGAGTACAAGGCCGACGTGCAGGTCTACGCGCCCTACGTGTACGACGCCGTGATGGTGATGGCCGACGCGATGGTCAAGGCCGGCTCCGCCGACCCGGCCAAGTACCTGCCGGTGCTGGCCAAGACCGACGGCTACAAGGGCGTGACGGGCACCATCGGGTTCGACGAGAAGGGCGACATCAAGAACGGCGCGCTGACCCTGTACACGTACAAGGCTGGCAAGCGCGATGCGCTGGCTGTGATTCGCTGACCAGGGCCACCCCGGAGCGGCTGGCGCCGCTGCCCTCAAGGGGCGGCGCCAGCGGACCGGCAGAGCCGGGTCCGCGGCCCTCGCTTGTGATGGGCAAACAAAAACCCGCCGATGGCGGGTTTTTCGTTTGCTGCCGCGCTAGCCGGTTACTTCAGCTTCACTTCCTTGTACAGGACGTGCTTGCGGGCCTTCGGGTCGAACTTCAGGAATTCGAGCTTCTCGGGCGTGGTCTTCTTGTTCTTGCTCGTGGTGTAGAAGTGGCCGGTGCCCGCCGAGGACTCCAGCTTGATCTTCTCGCGACCGCCTTTGCTTGCCATGGTGTGCTCCGTGGGCTTGGGTTAAAGGACGCCGCGGGCACGCAGGTCGACGAGAACCTGGTCGATACCCTTCTTGTCGATCAACCGCAATGCCGCGGCGCTGATGCGCAGGCGGATCCAGCGGTTTTCGGTCTCGACCCAGAACCGGCGGTACTGCAGGTTGGGCAACCAACGACGCTTGGTCTTGTTGTTGGCGTGCGAAACGTTGTTGCCCACCATGGGGCCCTTGCCGGTGACTTGACAGACGCGTGCCATGACGCTTCTCCGAAAGAAAACAAAAGGGGTGCCGTGAACGGCAAAGCCCGCGAGTATAGCCCAGCGTGCTGGAGATGCGGCCTCAGTCGGCCTGTTGCTCCAGGAATCGCTGCGCGTCCAGCGCCGCCATGCAGCCCGTACCGGCACTGGTGATGGCCTGGCGATAGATGTGGTCCTGCACGTCACCGGCGGCAAAGACACCCGGCACGCTGGTCATGGTGGCCATGCCTTCGAGCCCGGTTTTGGTGACGATGTAGCCGTCCTTCATCTCGAGCTGGCCCTTGAAGATGTCGGTATTGGGCTTGTGGCCTATGGCAATGAAGCAGCCTTGCAGCTTCAGGTCCTTCGTGTCGCCGCCCTGCACATGCTTCAGGCGTACGCCCGTCACGCCGCTCTGGTCACCCAGGACCTCGTCGAGTGCGTGCCAAAGGTGCAGTTTGATCTTGCCAGCTGTGACCTTGGCGTGCACCTTGTCGATCAGGATGGCCTCGGCCCGGAACTTGTCGCGGCGGTGCACGAGGTGCACCTTGCTGGCGATGTTCGAAAGATAAAGCGCCTCTTCGACCGCGGTGTTGCCGCCGCCGATGACGCAGACCTCCTGGTTGCGGTAGAAGAAGCCGTCGCAGGTGGCGCAGCCGCTGACGCCCTTGCCCATGAAGGCCTGCTCGCTGGCCAGACCCAAGTACTTGGCGCTGGCGCCGGTCGCGATCACCAGCGAATCGCAGGTGTAGGTGCCCGAGTCGCCCTTCAGCGTGAACGGGCGCTGCGCGAAGTCGACGGTATGGATGTGGTCGAAAACGATCTTCGTGTTGAAGCGTTCGGCGTGCTTGAGGAAGCGCTCCATCAGCTCCGGCCCCTGCACGCCAGCGACGTCGGCGGGCCAGTTGTCGACGTCGGTGGTCGTCATCAACTGGCCGCCTTGCGCGATGCCGGTGATGAGCATCGGCTCGAGGTTGGCACGCGCCGCGTACAGCGCTGCGGTGTAGCCGGCGGGGCCGGAGCCGAGGATCAGGACGCGGGCGTGGGTGGTCGTGGCAGGCATGTTCGACTCTGTCTAGGCAGGTGGGGATTGGCGTCGCGCGCTGACGACGCACGATGCTCACATGGGGCGCGACCGGGTGGCCGCAAGGCCGTTGATCGGCACAATAGTGCGATTCTTGCAGAGCGCCCCCCGCAGCTCACGAGCCGAATCACGAGTCGGAGGGGGCCAACACAAAGAGGAGCCTGCCGATGTCGATGTTGTCGAACCTGGACCTGATCCGCCGCGTGCCACTGTTCTCGATGCTCACCGCCGAGCAGGCACAGGCGATCGCCGACAGCGTCGTCAAGCGCCGCTTCCGCCGCGGTGAACTGGTGGTCGAGCAGGGCCGCAAGAGCAATGCGCTTTTCATCCTGCTCAACGGCCGCGCCCGCGTGCTGACGGCTGACCAGCGCGGCCGCGAGGTGATCCTGGCCGTGCTCGAAAGCGGCGACTACGTCGGCGAAATGAGCCTGATCGACAACGAGGCGCATTCGGCCACCGTGCGCGCCGAGATCCAGACCGACATGCTCGTGCTGGCCCGCGCCGACTTCGCACGCTGCCTGCCCGAGAACAGCACGCTGTCGTACGGAATCATGCGCGGACTCGTCCGGCGTTTGCGCAACGCCGACCGGCAGATCGAGTCGCTGGCGCTGCTGGACGTGTACGGCCGCGTCGCACGCACGCTGCTCGACATGGCCGAAGAGATCGAAGGCGTGAAGATCATCCGCCACAAGGTCAGCCGGCAGGACATGGCCAAGGTGGTGGGCGCCTCGCGCGAGATGGTCAGCCGGGTCATGAAAGACCTGGAAGAGCGCGGCGTGATCGAGACGCAGGACAACGGCTCCGTGATCATCAAGGAACGACTGCAGAACGACTGATGACCGTCGGGCCTGAAGGCGTTGCGCCAGAATTCAGCGCATGAGTTTTCCGCTGGGTTCTTTGCAGGGTGACGGGTCGTTGGCCGCCGGTGCAGCGCGCGGGCCAATGGCCGCTGGTTGGGCGCGGACGTCGCTTGTTCTGTGTGCAGGGCTGGCATGGCTGCTGTTCACGCTGGCACTGGCCACCCACGACGCCGGTGATGCCGGCTTCAGCACCAGCGGCGGCGGCACACCGGTTCGCAATCTCGCCGGTGCGCTGGGCGCGCGCATTGCCGATCTGGCGCTGTTCCTGTTCGGTTTTTCAGCCTGGTGGCTGGTGCCCGTAGGTTTGCGCGCGTGGCTCTCGGCGCTGGCCCGCCTGATGCGGCAGGCAACGCCTTCGCCACAGCTGCCGGTGTGGGTGTTCTGGTGCGGGCTGGCGGCGCTGCTGGGAGCCAGCTCCGCGCTCGAATGGACCCGTCTGTATCGCTGGGAAGCGATGTTGCCCGGCCATGCTGGCGGTGTGTTCGGCTACACGCTGGGGCCGTGGTCGACCCACTGGTTCGGCTTCGCCGGCTCGGGCGTGCTGTGGATTGCGTTGCTGGTGGTCGGCATGTCGTTGGCCTTGCGTTTTTCGTGGGTACGGCTGGCCGACGCGATCGGTGAACGTGTCGACCGCCTGCGCGAAAGGCGCCAGGATCGCCGCGCGCTCGACGAAGACAAGCGCCTGGGCGAAGAAGCGCTGCGCGAACGCGAGATCGAGGCCACCGAGCAGCGTATCGATGGGCCCGAACCGACGCCGTTGGTCATCGAGCCCGCGGTCGTCGAGATCGCGCCTTCCAAACGCGTGGCCAAAGAGCGGCAGAAGCCCTTGTTCGACGAGTTGGTGCAGACCAAGCTGCCGCAGGTCGACCTGCTCGATGCCTCCCAGGCACGCCAGGACCCGGTGACGCCCGAGTCGCTGGAGATGACCTCGCGGCTGATTGAGAAAAAGTTGAAGGACTTCGGCGTCGAGGTGCGCGTGGTGGCCGCTTCGCCCGGCCCCGTGATCACGCGCTACGAAATCGAACCCGCTACCGGCGTGAAGGGTTCGCAGGTTGTCAGTCTGGCGAAGGACCTGGCGCGCTCGTTGTCGCTGGTCAGCATCCGCGTGGTCGAGGTCGTACCCGGCAGGACAACGATGGCACTTGAGCTGCCCAACGCGCGGCGGCAGACGATCCGGCTGTCAGAAATTCTCGGCTCCGAGGCCTACAACGAGTCGGCCTCGATGCTGTCGATCGGTCTGGGCAAGGACATCGTCGGCAACGCCATGGTTGCCGATCTCGCCAAGATGCCGCACTGCCTGGTGGCGGGCACCACCGGCTCGGGCAAGAGCGTAGGCATCAACGCGATGATCCTGAGCCTGCTCTACAAGGCCGAGGCGCGCGATGTGCGCCTGATCCTCATCGACCCGAAGATGCTCGAGATGAGCGTCTACGAAGGCATCCCGCACCTGCTGGCGCCGGTGGTCACCGACATGAAGCAGGCCGCCAACGCGCTGAACTGGTGTGTCGGCGAGATGGAGCGCCGCTATAAGTTGATGAGCAAGCTGGGTGTGCGCAACCTCGGCGGCTACAACAAGAAGATCGTCGAAGCGGCCGAGCGCGGCGAGAAGCTGGGCAACCCCTTCAGCCTGACGCCCGAAGCACCTGAGCCGTTGGAACGCCTGCCGCATATCGTCGTCGTCATCGACGAACTGGCCGACCTGATGATGGTCGTCGGCAAGAAGATCGAGGAACTGATCGCGCGCCTGGCGCAGAAGGCGCGCGCGGCCGGTGTGCACCTGATCCTGGCCACCCAAAGACCGAGCGTCGACGTGATCACGGGCCTGATCAAGGCCAACATCCCGACCCGCCTGAGCTTTCAGGTCAGCAGCAAGATCGACAGCCGCACGATCCTCGACCAGATGGGCGCCGAGGCCTTGCTCGGCCAGGGTGACATGCTGTACCTGCCGCCCGGCGGGGGCGTGCCGGTCCGCGTACACGGTGCCTTTGTCAGCGACGACGAGGTCCACCGCGTTGTGGATTACCTGCGCTCGCAGGGCGAGCCCAACTACATCGAAGGCATTCTGGAAGGCGGCACGCTGGATGGTGACGGTGCGATCGACGGTGATGCGCTCGGCGGGCCCGGTGGCAACGGCGAGGCTGACCCGATGTACGACCAGGCGGTGGCAGTCGTGCTGCAACAGCGCCGCGCGTCCATCTCGCTCGTGCAGCGGCACCTGCGCATCGGCTACAACCGCGCCGCACGGCTGCTGGAACAGATGGAGCACGCCGGCCTGGTGTCGGCGATGGGCAACAACGGCAATCGCGAATTGCTGGTCCCCAAACGTGAAGAGTGAGACCCCCCCCGTAGCGGCTGCGCCGCTCCCCCCCGGGGGGGCCGCGCGAGTCGACCGGCAGAGCCGGATCGACGGCCCGCGCTGGATGGCGGCGTGTGCGCTGGTGCTGGCCTGCGCTGCCGCCCGCGCCGACGCTGTCGACACCTTGCGCGAGTTCGTTCGCGACGTGAAGTCGGGGCAGGCGGCCTTCACGCAGACCGTCAGTTCGAATGATGGCGCGCGCAAGAAGACGAGCAGCGGCGAGTTCGAGTTCATGCGCCCGAACCGTTTCCGCTTCGCCTACACGAAGCCGTTCGAACAACTGATCGTGGCTGACGGCCAGAAGGTCTGGATCTACGACAAGGACCTGAACCAGGCCAGTTCGCGCGCTGTGGCCAAGGCGATCGGCTCGACCCCCGCGGCGCTGCTGGCAGGTGGTTCGCTGGAGCAGGACTTCGTGCTCGCCGCGCAGCCGTCTGCACAGGGCATCGACTGGGCCCTGGCCACGCCGAAGGCCAAGGACGGCCCGTTCCTGGCGATGCGGGTCGGCTTTCGCGGCAGGGAACTGGTGGCGGTCGAGATCACCGACGCCTTCGGCCAACGTTCCGAACTGGCTTTCAGCGGCTTCAAGCCGAACGTGACGCTGACCGCGGAGCGATTTCGCTTCGTGGTGCCGGCGGGCGCCGACGTCGTCGAGCAGTAGCCGGCGACGCGGCCCGTCGGCCGCGCGGGGAAATCAATGCGTCAGGGCCGGCGAAGCCGCGTCCAACAGACCCATGTCGGCGCTCCTCATCAGGCGCTCGATGTCCATCAGGATCAGCATGCGTTCGCGCTCCTGCTGCTTGCCGCCGCTCGTCACCGTGCCCAGGCCGGTGATGAAGCTGGCGTCGATGGCGCCGTTGAACTCTGGCGCGGGCTTGATCTGCGCGGCATCGAGCTCGAGCACGTCGCTCACCGAATCGACCACCATACCCACCGTGCGACCCGCGATGTTGAGGATGATCGCGACCGTGAAGCCGTTGTACTGCACGTCTTCCAGCCCGAAGCGCACCCGCATGTCGACGATCGGCACGATCACGCCGCGCAGGTTGACCACGCCCTTGATGAACGCGGGCGCGTTGGCGATGCGCGTCGGCGCTTCGTAGCCGCGGATCTCCTGCACCTTGAGGATGTCGATGCCGTACTCCTCTGCGCCGAGCTTGAACGAGAGGTACTCGCGCGTGCCGGCGTGCAGGAGTGCGTGGGCGTTGCTGGCCGCGGCTGTGTTCTGTGTCTGGGTGTCCATGCGCGCAGTGTCGAAGCCCAGGGCACGGGGCGAAGCGCGGAAAAGCGCGCCCGCGGCTGCGCTCTTTGTGCCGAGCTGGCGTTGACAATCCGCCGATGGCCCCGCAGGACAGCCTGTTTGAAGACGCCGCGTCGGTGGTGAACGATGCCGCCGCCCCGTTGGCCGAGCGGCTTCGTCCGCAGCGGCTGGAAGACGTGATCGGCCAGCGCCACCTGCTCGCGCCCGGCCGGCCCCTGCAGGTGGCCGGCACCAGCGGGCGAATCCCTTCGATGATTCTCTGGGGCCCGCCCGGCGTCGGCAAGACCACGCTGGCGCGGCTGCTGGCCCGCGCGACGAAGGCGCAGTTCATCGTGCTGTCGGCCGTGCTGGCTGGCGTGAAGGACATCCGGGAAGCGGTCGAAAGCGCCAGGGCGCACCGGCAGGTCAACCCGGGCGCGCTCGGCACGGTCGTGTTCGTCGACGAGGTGCACCGTTTCAACAAGGCCCAGCAGGATGCCTTCCTGCCGCATGTCGAAAGCGGCCTCTTCACCTTCATCGGCGCGACGACCGAGAACCCATCGTTCGAAGTCAACTCGGCCCTGCTCTCGCGCGCCACGGTGCATGTGCTTCATGCGCTGGCCGATGACGAACTCACGCTGTTGCTCGACCGTGCGCGCGAGACGCTGTTTGCCCCGCCGTTGACCGACGGCGCCCGCTCGCAACTCATCGGTCACGCCGACGGTGACGCGCGCCGCCTGCTCAACGCCTACGAAAACCTGATCGCGCTGCACGCTGGCGCCGCACAGCTCGACGAGACGATGCTGGAACAAGCGCTCGGCGAACAATTGCGTCGCCACGACAAGGGCGGTGATGTCTTCTACGACCAGATCTCGGCGCTGCACAAATCGGTGCGCGGTTCCAGCCCCGATGGTGCGTTGTATTGGCTGGCGCGCATGCTCGACGGCGGCGCCGACCCGCGCTACGTGGCGCGGCGGCTGGTGCGCATGGCCACCGAAGACATCGGCCTGGCCGACCCGCGCGCGTTGCGCCTGGCGCTCGACGCCGCCGAGGTCTACGAACGCCTCGGCTCGCCCGAAGGCGAACTGGCGCTGGCCGAAGCCGCGGCGTACCTGGCGATCGCGCCCAAGTCCGACGCCGTGTACCGCGCCTGGAATGCGGTGCGCGAACTGGTGCGCAGCGACGGCACACGGCCCGTGCCGATGCACCTGCGTAACGCGCCGACGAAGCTGATGAAGCAACTCGGCCACGGCGCCGGCTATCGGCACGCGCACGACGAAGCGGGCGGGTTTGCAGCCGGCGAACGCTACCTGCCCGAAGGCCTGGCGCGCACCCGCTTCTACGAGCCCGCACCGCGCGGGCTCGAACAGCGCATCGGCGAGCGTCTTGCAGAGTTGCGCCGGCTCGACAGCGAGGCGCCGGCAAACGGTCAACCCGAAGAGCCCGGCGCGTCTGCCTGACGCGGCCCGCAGCCCTGCGACAGCGCCGCACGCGGGGGAAACTCCGGCCCCGGCCGCCTCAGGCCGACTCCTAGAATGGTTTATCGACCAAGGCGCAAGGGCCTTGCCAGGGCAGTCCGAGACGCATCGTGCGCGCTTCTTGCATGGACCGAAGGCAAGCAGCCGCGCCGCGGCACACCCCGGAGCCTGGCCCTCGATGGAAACCTTCTTTCAACAGATCATCAACGGGCTGGTGCTCGGCAGCATGTATGCGCTGGTCGCACTGGGTTACACGATGGTCTACGGGATCATCAACCTCATCAACTTCGCCCACGGCGAGGTGCTGATGGTCGGCGCGCTGGTCAGCTGGACGTTCGTGACCACGTTCGCCGGTTCGGGCCTGTCGGGCTGGCAGTTGATGCTGCTGTCGGCCGTGTGCTCGATCGTCGCCTGCTCGGTGCTCAACTTCGCGATCGAAAAGCTGGCGTACCGGCCGCTGCGCAACGCGCCGCGGCTGGCGCCGCTGATCACCGCGATGGGCATGAGTCTGCTGTTGCAGACGATCGCAATGATCATCTGGAAGCCGAACCCGAAGCCGTACCCGCAACTCTTGTCGGCTACGCCGATCGACCTGGGCGGCCCGGTCATCAGCGTCACGCAGTGCCTGATCCTGGGCCTGACGGTGGTGATCCTGGCGGCGCTGATGTACCTCGTCAACAAGACCAAGCTCGGCCGCGCGATGCGTGCCACTGCCGAGAACCCGCGGGTCGCCGCGTTGATGGGCGTGAAGCCGGACATGGTGATCTCGGCCACCTTCGTCATCGGCGCTTCGCTGGCCGCCGTGGCCGGCATCATGTGGGCCGCCAACTACGGCACCGTGCAGCACGCAATGGGCTTCCTGCCCGGGCTGAAGGCCTTTACGGCCGCGGTGCTGGGCGGCATCGGCAACCTGGCCGGGGCGGTCGTCGGCGGTGTGTTGTTGGGGCTGATCGAGGCGCTGGGTGCCGGCTACCTCGGCATCCTGACGGGCGGGGTGCTGGGCAGCCAGTACACCGACATCTTCGCCTTCATCGCGTTGATCCTCGTGCTGACGCTTAGGCCGCAAGGTCTTCTCGGCGAGCGCGTGGCCGACCGGGCCTGAGGAGTGCACAACATGATGAAGAACAAGCTGCTCACTTTCGCTGTCTGCGCCGTGCTGGTCCTGCTGCTGCCGCTGGTGGCGCAGCAGTTCGGCCAGGGCTGGGTACGCATCATGGCTTCGGCCCTTTTGTACGTGCTGCTCGCGCTGGGCCTGAATATCGTTGTCGGCTACGCCGGCTTGCTCGATCTGGGCTTCGTCGCGTTCTATGCCGTCGGCGCCTACATGTACGCGCTGATGGCCAGCCCGCACCTCTTCGAGAACTTCCCGTGGATCGCGCAGATGTTCCCCGGCGGTCTGCACTCGCCGATCTGGCTGGTCATTCCGATGGCCGCGGGGCTTGCCGGTCTGGCGGGCGTGATGCTCGGCACACCCGTGCTCAAACTGCGCGGCGACTACCTGGCGATCGTGACGCTCGGCTTCGGCGAGATTATCCGCGTGTTCATGAACAACCTCGAGCAGCCGATCAACATCACCAACGGCCCGCGCGGCGTGGACCGGATCGACTCGTTGAGCTTCTTCGGGCTCGACTTCGGCAAGAAGCTTCAGATCGGCGACTACGTCATTCCATCGGTCACGCTCTATTACTACCTGTTCCTCACCCTCGTCGTGATCAGTGTCGTGATCTGCTACCGCCTGGAAACCAGCCGCATCGGCCGTGCCTGGATGGCGATCCGCGAAGACGAGATTGCAGCCAAGGCGATGGGCATCAACACCCGCAACATGAAGCTGCTGGCCTTCGGCATGGGCGCCACGTTTGGTGGCGTCTCGGGGGCCATGTTCGCGTCGTTCCAGGGCTTCGTCTCGCCCGAATCGTTCAGCCTGAACGAGAGCATCATGATCGTCGCCATGGTCGTTCTCGGCGGCATGGGACACCTGCCCGGCGTGATCCTGGGCGCCGTGCTGTTGAGTGCGCTGCCCGAGGTGCTGCGTTACGTCGCCGGTCCTCTGCAGCAGATGACCGGCGGCCGGCTGGACGCGTCCATCCTGCGCCAGCTGCTGGTGGCGCTGGCGATGATCACAGTAATGCTGCTGCGGCCGCGTGGCTTGTGGCCTGCGCGGGAGCATGGCAAGGCGGCGCCTCCACCACCGGTTCCGCCTGCGGCGCCGGCCACGACCACGGCTTCGCGCTGAGGAGCCCGCCATGGCGCAACCTGTTCTTCATGTGCAAGGCGTCAGCAAGCGCTTCGGCGGTTTGCAGGCGCTGTCCGACGTCGGCATTCGCATCGATGCCGGGCAGGTCTATGGCTTGATCGGCCCCAACGGCGCCGGCAAGACGACCTTCTTCAACGTCATCACGGGTCTCTACACCCCCGACTCGGGCTCGTTCGAACTGGGCGGCCAGCCCTACAAGCCCAGTGCCGTGCACGAGGTCGCCAAACAAGGCATAGCGCGCACTTTCCAGAACATCCGCCTGTTCAGCGAGATGACGGCGCTGGAAAACGTGATGGTCGGCCGCCATGTGCGCACCAGTTCCGGGCTGATCGGCGCCGTGTTCCGCACGCCGGGCTTCAAGGCCGAAGAAGCGGCGATCGTGCAGCGCGCACAAGAACTGCTCGACTACGTCGGCATCGGCCGCTATGCCGAGTTCCGCGCGCGGACCTTGAGCTACGGCGACCAGCGGCGCCTGGAGATCGCCCGCGCACTGGCCACCGACCCCAAGCTGATCGCACTCGACGAGCCCGCCGCCGGCATGAACGCTACCGAGAAGGTGGTGCTGCGCGAGCTGATCGACCGCATCCGCAAGGACGGCCGGACGATCCTGCTCATCGAGCACGACGTGAAGCTGGTGATGGGCCTGTGCGACCGCGTCACCGTGCTCGACTACGGCAAGCAGATCGCCGAAGGCACACCGGCCGAGGTGCAGAAGAACGAGAAGGTGATCGAGGCTTACCTCGGGGTAGGGCACGCATGAGCTCGACGAACAAGGTCGTACTCAAGGTCGATGGCCTGAAGGTCGCCTACGGCGGCATCCAGGCCGTCAAGGGCGTGAGCTTCGAGGTCCGCGAAGGCGAGCTCGTCAGCCTGATCGGTGCCAACGGCGCCGGCAAGACGACGACGCTGAAGGCCATCACCGGAACCCAGGCGCCGGGCTCGGGCTCGATCGAATTCATGGGCAGGCCGATCAGGGGGCAGGGCGCTTGGGACCTCGTCAAGCAGGGCCTGGTGATGGTGCCCGAAGGCCGTGGCACGTTCACCCGCATGACGATCACCGAGAACCTGCAGATGGGTGCCTTCGTGCGCAACGACAACGAGATCGAGGCCGACATCGACAAGGTCTTCGCGCTGTTTCCGCGCCTGAAGGAACGCCGCGCGCAGCTGGCCGGCACGATGAGCGGCGGCGAGCAGCAGATGCTGGCGATGGGCCGCGGGCTGATGGCGCGGCCGAAGGTGTTGCTGCTCGACGAGCCGAGCATGGGGTTGAGCCCGATCATGGTCGACAAGATCTTCGAGGTCGTGGCCGACATCCACAGCCGCGGCACGACGGTGTTGCTGGTCGAGCAGAACGCCAGCCGCGCGCTCGGCCTTGCCGACCGGGGCTATGTCATGGACTCGGGTGAAGTCACGATGAGCGGCGAGGCCAAGGCCTTGCTCGCCGACCCGCGCGTGCGCGCGGCGTACTTGGGCGAGTGATGCCCGCGGCCTACCTCGGCGAATGAGTGGAGCCCACACCATGATCAAGTTGCACTATGCCCCGGGGAATGCCAGTCTGGCCGTGCACGTACTGCTGCGCGAGCTGTCGCTGCCCTTCGAACTCGTCAAGGTCGATCGCGAACACGGCGCGCACAAGTCGCCCGAGTACCTCAAGCTCAACCCGAACGGGCTGATTCCGGTGTTCGAGGACGGCGACCTCGTGCTCTACGAAACGGCAGCGATCTGCCTGCACCTGGTCGATACACACCCGCAGGCGGGGTTGGCGCCAGCGGTCGGCAGCGTGGAGCGCGCCCACTTCTACAAGTGGCTGATGTGGCTAACGAACACGGTGCAGGTGCGCGTGATCGACCTGAACTACCCGCACCGCATGGTCGATGAGGGCAACACCGCCGGCGCGGCCGAGGTGAAGCGGCATGCGCACGACAAGCTCGTGGCCTGCCTGCAGCAGCTCGACGATCAACTCGCCGGCCACGGCGGGCCGTGGTTGCTGGGCGGCCGCTACGGCATGGTCGACATCTATGCCTGGCTGATGTGCCGCTGGACGCGGAACTTTCAGGACCGACCGGCGCGCTCTTTCCCGAACATCGGGCCGTACTTGCAGCGCGTGATGGAACGCCCCGCAGTGCGCGGGGCGCTCGAAGCCGAAAGCCTGCCCCAGCCCTGGGTCTGAGGTCTCGTTTCCGTCCTTTCGGGGATCGACGATTGCGGGACGGCGTGCAAGACGCGCAACGCGTATTTGAGGTCGGTGGAGCAGCTGCGCACAACACCGCCCCAACATCCGGGAGAGCTGTTTAAAGCAAGAACGCAATCCGATGGCAACGGCCTTCATTCGCCCGGCGCTCGTGCTGGCTGCGCTGTCCTTGTCCGGTTGCCTGGCCACCACGCCGACCGTGGGCGGCGGCAGCACCACAGCGGTCACCGGTGCTGCAGGTGGGGCCAACACGGCAGGGGCCAACAGCAAACTGGAAAAGTGCAACGAGACCCTCGGCACGGTGCGTATCGACGAGGACAACCAAGCCCCCTGGTACGGCTAGTACAACAGCAATTCCCGCCTCGGCTCGACCGTGCCGGTGCTGCGCACGCTGATCCAGCAGAGCAACTGCTTCGTGGTCGTCGAACGCGGCCGGACCATGAACACGATGAACAACGAGCGGGCGCTGATGCGTGGCGACGAAGGTCGTGCGGGCAGCAACTTCGGTGGCGGCCAGATCGCAGCGGCCGACTACACGATGTCGCCGGACATCATGATGTCGGCCACGACCGGCGGGGCCTCGTTGGGCGCCGCAACCAGCCGCCTGGGCGTGGTTGGCGCTGCCTTCGGTGCGGCTGCCGGGTCGATGTCGCAAAACGAAGCGGGGACGATCCTGCTGCTGATCGACAACCGCTCGTCGGTGCAGATCTCGGCTGCCGAGGGCTGTTCGAAGAACATGGACTTCGGCTTCGCGGGCAGCTTGTTTGGCAGCGGGGTGGCAGCTGCTGGCGGCGCCCACACCAGCACGCCACAAGGCAACGTGGTGATGGCCGCCTTCGTCGACTCCTACAACAAGATGGTCGTGGCGCTGCGCAACTACAAGGCGCAAACGGTCAAGGGTGGCCTGGGCACCGGCGGCCGGCTGGGTGTGCAGGGCGGGCAGACGCCCGCCGCCAAGGAAATCACGACATCGCCGAAGAAGTGACGGGCGCTAAAGCTCGCCAGGCCGTTCTGCGGGCGGCGGCGCGTGGAATGGCCGGCGCTGGTGCAGCGCTCGAACGTGCTGCCGGTCGGCGAACGCATGCGCTACGAGGCCAGCCCGGCGCTCTATTCGATGAAGATGCTGTTCGCCAATCGCGAACAGGCCTTCTACGACTGGTGGCGCGGCACGCTGTTCATCTGGCAGCCCGACCTGCGGCGCCTGGCGGAAGTGAGCATTTCGGTCGACCGCCAAAGTGCCGCACTCGAAGGTGAGTTGATCGATGGCACGGGTGACACGCTCGCCCGGCTGCGCATGAGCTGCGTACCGAAAGACAACGAGACCGTCCCCGAGCCGAAGTTCTGAGTCTGCCTGGCGGCGCCGTCCGCCGAGCCGACGACTGTCACTCTCTCAGTCGACTGACGCGCCGGAGGCCTTGACCAATCGCTCGTATTTGGCGTGCTCGGCGCGCACGAAGGCGGCGAACTGTTCGGCGTTGCCAGTTGCCGGCTCGGCCATCAGCATGGCCATGCGGGCCTTGAACTCCGGCGTGGCCATGGCGTCGGCGAAAGCCTTGTTCAGCCGCGCCGTCGCGTCTGCCGGCAAGCCCGCCGGCGCGAACAAGCCGAACCAGGTCGAAATGTCGAAGTCGCGCAACCCGAAGGCGGCGCCGGCTTCCGACAGAGTCGGCAGATCGGGCAGCGCCGAAGATCGCGCCGCACTCGTCACCGCCAGCGCGCGCAGCTTGCCGCTGCGGATATTGGCCGCCGCGGCTGCGATGTTGTCGAAGTTGAAGTCGACGTCGCCCGACAGCAGCGCCAGCTGCGCCGGCGGCCCGCCGGCATACGGGATGTGGACGATGAACAGCCCCGCGCGCGACTTGAACATCTCGCCCGCCAGATGCCCCGCGCTGCCGTTGCCCCCCGATCCGTAGTTCAGTTTGCCCGGGTTCTTCTTCGCATGCGCCACCAGGTCGGCGAGGCTGTTGATCGACAGCCGCTGTGCGGTCGCGGCGTTCATCACCAGCACGTTCGGCACCACCGCCACGCGAACCACCGGCGTGAAGTCGCGCAGCGCGTCGTAGGGCATCTTGCGGTACAGCCACGGGTTGATCGCATGCGTGGCCACCGCGCCCATCACCAGCGTGTTGCCGTCGGGCGCGGCCTTGGCGATGAGGTCGGCGCCCAGGTTGCCGCCGGCACCCGGCCGGTTCTCGACCACCACCGTGCCCAGGCTGTCCTTCACGCGCTCGGCGAGCGCGCGCGCCGCCACGTCGAGCGGCCCGCCGGGCGGGTAGGGCACGACGAGGCGGATCGTGCGCGCCTGCGCGCTGGCGAACAGCGGTGCGGTGGCTGCGGCCAGCGCAAACGCGCGGCGGGTGATGAGGCTCAGTCGGTGCATTCTCGTGCCGTGTTTCATGTTGGTTCTTGTGCCGTCTCTTGTGCCGTCTCTTGTGCCGTCACTTATGCCATGACGCCGTGCTTGTCGGCTTCCGAAGTGAAGGCGTCGGCGTAGAACTCGTCTTCGGGCAAGCCGCAGATCACGGAGAAGTCGCGCCTTGCCGAGTCCACCACCACCGGCGCGCCGCAGGCGTAGACCTGGTGGCCGGAGAGGTCTGGCCAGTCCTGCATCACCGCGCGGTGGACGAAGCCGGTGCGGCCCTCCCAGTCCTCGTCGCTGAGCACTGGCACATAACGCAGGTTCGACATGGTTGCTGCGGCCTGTACGCACCAGTCGTGCAGGTACAGATCGGCCTTTTTCCTTGCGCCCCAGTACAGCACCGCGGGGCGGGTCAGGGCCTTGTGCAGCATCTGCTCGACGATCGCCTTGATCGGTGCGAAGCCGGTGCCGCTGGCCAGCAGCACGATCGGCTTGGTGGACTCCTCGCGCAGGAAGAAGCTGCCGTACGGGCCCTCAAGGCGGAGGATGTCGCGCTCCTTCATCGCCGTGAACACATGGTCGGTGAACTTGCCGCCGGGCATGTGGCGCAGGTGCAACTCGATCGCCGGCGGGCTGCCCAGGTTATGCGGCGCATTGGCCATGCTGTAGCTGCGCCTGGTGCCGTCGCGCAGGATGAACTCGACGTACTGCCCGGGCCGGTATTGGAGGTTCTGGTTGGCCGGAAGTTGCAGCTTCAGCAGGGCCACGTCGGCCACGGGCTTCTCGATCGACAGCACACGGCTGGGCAGCTTCAGCACGGGGTACTCACCGGCGCCGGGCACCGCGCGCGCTTCGACGGTGCAATCGGTCTGCGGCGTGGCGCAGCAGGTCAGGATGAAGCCGGCCTCTTCTTCGGCCACCGAGAGCGCCTTGAGTTGGTGCGCGCCGTGGATCACGCGGCCCTCCAGCAGCTTGCTCTTGCAGGAACCGCAGGCGCCATCGCGGCAGCCGTACGGCAAGCCGATGCCCTGGCGGATGGCTGCCGGCAGGATGGCCTCGTCTCGTTCGACGGCAAAGCTGCGCGCGGCAGGGACCAGGTTGATCGTGAAGCTCATGGGGTTCGCATGAAGGCCTGCGTAGACTGAGCGCGGATTCTGCCTGCCGATGCGACGCCCATGACCCCACGCACCCCACCCGTCGCCCCGATGCGCCGGCCCACGCTGCTGATCGTCGGCTGCGGCGACGTCGGCATGCGGGTGTTGAAGCTTCTGGCGCCACGCGTGCGCGTGCTGGCGTTGACTTCGCAGCCAGCGCGTGTGAGCGTGCTGCGCGCAGCCGGTGCGGTGCCGCTGGTGGCGAACCTGGACCAAGCGCTGACGCTGCAACGAATCGGCGCGCTGGCCGATGCCGTGCTGCACCTCGCGCCGCCGCCGACGAGCGGGCGCGACGACCCGCGCACTCAGGCGCTGATCCGTGCGCTGGCCCGCGGCGGCCGTGTGCGCCGGCTGGTTTACGCCAGCACCAGCGGGGTCTACGGCGACTGCGCGGGCGCTCGTTTCGACGAGACACGCGCCATCGCACCGGCCACCGACCGCGCGCGCCGCCGTGTCGACGCTGAAGCCCGACTGCGCGCCTTCGGCCGCACCCACCACGTGGTGGTGACGCTGCTGCGAATCCCCGGCATCTACGCTGGCGACCGCGAAGGCGGCGACCCGCGCGACCGCCTTCGACGCGGTACCCCGGTGCTGCGGCCCGAAGACGACGTGTTCACCAACCACATCCACGCCGACGATCTGGCGCGTGCCTGCGTGGCCGCGCTGTTCCGCGGCCTGCCGCAGCGTGTGCTGCACGCCAGCGACGACAGCGAACTGAAGATGGGCGCGTACTTCGACCTTGCCGCCGATCTGTCCGGCCTGCCGCGCCCGCCGCGCGTGGCGCGCAGCGAGGCTGCCGCCGCCATCGGGCCGATGGCAATGAGCTTCATGGGCGAATCCCGGCGGCTCGACAACACGCGCCTGAAGCGCGAGTTGCGCTTGAAGCTGCGCTACCCGACGGTGGCGGCCGGCCTGCCGCGCGGCTGACGCGCGCCAGCCGCGAGCGTTCTAAACGCCATTCGGGCGCCGCAGCGTCTTCGTGCGGTCCACCGTTTGCACCACCAGCGTCTGCGGCTGCGCGTTGCGTTCAATCTCCAACGTCACCGCGCGCTCTGGCGCGCCGGCCGACCACAGCGCTTTCCACAAGCCTTCCAGGGACACCACGGCACGCCCGTCGATGCGCACGATGCGGTCACCGCGCTCCAGCCCTGCCACGTCGGCGGGGCTGTCTTCGGTGATGCGAACGACACGCACCTCGCCGTTGCTCTCGGCACAGTTCACACCGAGCCAGGCGCGCCGACTGGCGCTCGATTGCCCGTTCTGGCGCAGCTCGGGCAGGATGGTTTGCAGCAGCTCGACCGGCACGAACATGTTGCCCGGCCGCTTGGGCGCGCGGCCGTCCGCAGCACCGCTGCCCGGCACATCGGCCAGCAGCAGCGAGCCGATGCCGAGCAGTTCGCCGCGGGTATTGAAGAGCGCCGCGCCGCTGTGGTCCTGCCGCGGCGGGCTGGTGAAGAGGGCGCCATCGACGTGGTATTCCCACCATCCCGAGAAGCCGCGCCGCGACAGCAGCCGGGCCATGCCCACCTCACCTTCGCTGCCGCCCGAGACGATGACCAGGGGCTCCGCGGCTGCCAGCGCATCGACACGCCCGAGCGGCACCGGCTCCAGTGCCAACGGCACCAGCGCCTGCACCAGCCCGAAGCCGCTGGCGCTGTCGTAGGCCACCACGCGTGCGGGCACGCGGCGGTTGTCTTCGGTCAGCAGTTCGACGAACTCGGCTTCGAGCACCAGGTAGCCGATCGTCAGCACCAGCCCGTCGGCGGCGATGACCACGCCCGAGCCTTGCCGCAGCAGGCCCAGCGACGAGGCCGAGCGGGCATCTTCCACAGCCTGGACCCGCAGGCCGACGACCGCGTCGCTGGCGCGCTTGAGCGCGCGGGCTTGCTCCTCGACCTCACCGGCTGAAGCCAGCGCGGGTGTGAGGGCGAACGAGAACGCCGTGATCAACCGGGCAATGAGGGTGCGCATCGGCGCAGCATGCGCCCGTCGACCCACCGACGTCCAGCCAGGGGCTTCAGCGGCGCCGGCGCCCGAACGGCGGTTTGCCGCTCCAGTAGCGCAGCATCAGGTAGCCGCCGACCATGCCACCCAGGTGCGCAAAGTGCGCCACGCCACCGGTGCGATCGGTGTAGCCCAGGACCAGTGTCAAGGCGCCGAAGACGATGACGAAGGTGCGTGCCTTCATCGGGATCGGCGGGAACAGCGGCATGATGATGCGGTCCGGGAACAGCATGCCGAAGGCCAGCAGCAGCGCGAACAGGCCGCCGGACGCGCCGACCGTCGGCGACATCGAACCCGTCATCGCCGTCACGATAAGTTGCGCGGCGGCTGCCGCCAGCACGCCGGCCAGCAGGAAGTGGACGAAGCGCTTCTGGCCCCACAGCCGTTCGAGTTCGGCGCCGAACATCCACAGCCCGAGCATGTTGAAGAACAGGTGGAATATGCCGCCGTGCAAAAAGGCGTAGCTGACCAATTGCCACGGCCAGAAGATGCCGCTCGACAAGGGCCACAGCGCGAACCAACGTTCCAACTCGCCGGGCAGAAAGACCTGCAGGCAGAACACCGCCGTGCAGATCAGCATCAAGGTGCGGGTGACGGGCGGCAGTGGCGGCATCGGGCTGCGGTGATTCGGAAGGCGGGCTGAGAAAGCCCCTTGGGTGCCCGGATGGTGCCCGCGGCCAGACTCGAACTGGCACGCCTTGCGGCGGCGGATTTTGAGTCCGCTACGTCTACCGATTTCGTCACGCGGGCAGGGGTGCAGGGGCGGCTGGCCCGAAGCGGCGCGGATTATCACACGCACCAGCTGCGCGACGGCCCACTGCCACAATCGCGCGATGAGTGCGAAAGACGATCCTCTTGCAGCCGCAACGGCCGCGAAGTACCTGAGCCTGGAAGACGCCATCGGGCGCACGCCGTTGATCCAGCTTCAGCGGGTGCCGGGTGCAGCCGGGGCAGCACGCGGCAACGTGATCCTGGGCAAGCTCGAAGGCAACAATCCCGCCGGTTCGGTGAAAGACCGGCCCGCCATCAGCATGATCCGCCGCGCCGAAGAGCGCGGCGACATCCGGCCTGGCGACACGCTGATCGAAGCGACGTCTGGCAACACCGGCATTGCGTTGGCCATGGCCGCCGCCATGCGCGGCTACCGCATGGTGCTGGTGATGCCCGAGGACCTGTCGATCGAGCGTGCGCAGACCATGCGCGCTTTCGGCGCCGAGTTGATCCTGACGCCGCGAAGTGGTGGCATGGAGTACGCCCGCGACCTGGCCGAGCAGATGCACAAGGACGGCAAGGGCCGCGTGCTCGACCAGTTCGCCAACGCCGACAACCCGCGCGTTCACTTCGAGACCACCGGCCCCGAGATCTGGGCTGATACGCATGGCCGCATCACGCACTTCGTCAGCGCGATGGGCACCACCGGCACCATCACCGGGGTCGGCCGCTACTTGAAACAGGCAGCGCCGAGCGTGCGCGTGGTGGGCGCCCAGCCGAGCGAGGGCTCGCGCATCCCTGGCATCCGCAAGTGGCCCGAAGCCTATCTGCCGAAGATCTACGACGCCAGCGTGGTCGACGAGCTGGTGCTGGTGTCGCAGGCCGATGCCGAGCACATGGCGCGGCGGCTGGCGCGGGAAGAGGGCCTGTTCACGGGCCCGTCGGCGGCGGGGGCCTGCTGGGTCGCGTTGCAGATCGCCGAGAAGGTTGAGAACGCGACGATCGTGTTCATCGTCTGCGACCGCGGCGACCGGTACCTCTCCACCGGCATTTTCCCGGCCTGACCGACGACGGCCCTATGGCGCATCCTGACTACAGCTTCTGCCCGGGCTGCGCCACACCGCTGGCGCAGATCGAACAGGCCGAAGACGGCGGCCTGAAGACCCGCACCCGCTGCCCCGCGTGCGGCTGGACCCACTGGAACAACCCGACGCCCGTGCTGGCTGCCGTCGTCGAATGCACCGACCGCGAAGGCCGCATCCTGCTGGCGCGCAACGCCGCGTGGGCCGGCCGTATGTTCGCGCTGATCACCGGTTTCATGGAAGCCGGCGAGACGGCCGAAGAAGGCATCACGCGTGAATTGCTGGAAGAGACCGCGCTGCGCGCCACGGCCTGCACCCTGATCGGCGTCTACGACTTCCAGCGCATGAACCAGCTGATCGTGGCGTACCACGTGCAGGCCGAAGGCGAGATTCGTCTGTCACCCGAACTGGCCGAGTACAAACTCTTCGCGCCGGACGAAGTGCGCTGCTGGCCCGCTGGTACTGGCTACGCGCTCGCTGACTGGTTGCGCTCGCGTGGCCACGAGCCGCAATTCATCGACTTGCGGTCGCGCAAGCCGGACTCTGAACCTGCCTAGAATTCGCCGCCATGGACGCTCCTACCCGTGACCTCGACACCCGCGGACTGAACTGCCCGCTGCCGATCCTCAAGGCCAAGAAGGCCTTGTCGGAGATGGTCAGCGGCGAGGTGCTGCGCGTGCTCAGCAGCGACCCGGGCTCGACGCGTGACTTCCAGGCCTTCGCGCGCCAGACCGGCAACGAGCTGGTCGAACAGACTGTCAACGGCGACGAGTTCGTGCACGTCCTTCGACGGCGGTAGATGGAGCCCCCGGCGTCCGCGCGCGGCCGCCTTGGCCAGCGCGGCTGGCCAAGGCGCTGTCAGTGACCAAGCCCAACATCACGATGTGTCGACCGGCTGGTCGGCCGCGTCAGGTTCTTCCGGACCCGAACCCCTAGCTTCAGAGCGACAGGCTTTTCAGATAGCTCCTGAAGCCCGGCCCGAGCTGTGGGTGCGCCAGCGCCAGTTCGACGTTGGCCTCCAGGAAACCTTCCTTGCTGCCGCAGTCGTAGCGCTTGCCTTCGTACTTGTAGGCAAAGACCTTTTCGCGACGCAGCAGCGAAGCGATGCCGTCGGTGAGCTGGATCTCGCCGCCGACGCCGCGCGGCTGGTTCGCGATCTCGTGGAACACGCCGGGCGTGAGGATGTAGCGCCCCGCCACGCCCAGCCGCGACGGTGCGTCTTCGGGCGCAGGCTTCTCGACGATGCGCTGCACATCGACCACGCGCGGGTTCACGTCGATGCCGGCGACCACGCCATAACGGCGGGTGTGTTCGGCAGGCACTTCCTGCACCGCCAGGATCGACGCGCGCCACTCGGTGAACTGATCGACCATCTGCTTCAATACCGGTGGCTCGCCGACCATCAGGTCGTCGGCCAGCAGCACCGCAAAGGGCTGGTTGCCGACCAGCCGTTGCCCGCACAGCACCGCATGCCCCAGGCCGAGTGCCTGAGCCTGGCGCACATAGATGCACTCCATGTCGTCGGGCTTGACGCTGCGCACCACGGCCAGCAGATCGGCCTTGTTGCTCTTTTCCAGTGCCACCTCGAGCTCGTAGGTCATATCGAAGTGGTCTTCGATCGGTCTTTTGTGTCGGCCGGTTACGAAGATCATCTCGCGCACGCCAGCTGCGTAGGCCTCTTCCACCGCATACTGGATCAGCGGTTTGTCCACCACCGGCAGCATTTCTTTCGGTTGTGCCTTGGTGGCCGGCAGAAAGCGTGTGCCAAGCCCCGCAACCGGGAAAATTGCCTTGTTAACCAGCATGGTTGCCTTCAATCGAGTACGGGTCGCGCCGATTCTGGCATGTGCCCCTGCGCTCTCTTCATGACGGAAATCGCGGCGCCGCAGCCGACAACGCCGCTGCGGCGGGCCTGACCGTGGACGTGCTCGTCGTCGAGCCGATCGATGCGGCCGTGCTGCACTGGCTGGCAGCGCGCCACGCCGTGCGCTACGCGCCGGAACTGGCAGCCGAGCCGCTGGCCTTTCGCGATGCCCTGGCGAATGTGCGCTCGTTGATCATTCCGCCGTCGGTCTCGATCGACGGCGCGGCGCTGCAGCGTGCGCCGATGCTGCGGGTCGTGGGCCGGCTGTCGGCAGGGCCCGAGAACATCGATCTCGTTGCCTGCTCGCGCGCCGGTGTCGAGGTCGTACGGCCAGCCACCGCAGGGGCTTCTGCCGAAGCGGAATTTGCCATTGGTGCGTTGGTGCAGTTGATGCGCCGCGTGCCGATCGTCAACGACGAAGGCCTGCTGGTCGGGCGTGAACTCGGGGGTTCCACGGTCGGTGTGGTCGGCACGGTGCCCGCGACAGAGCCGCTGGTGCGGCTGCTCTCGGCCTTCGGCGCGCGCGTGCTCGGCTACGACGCTGGCGTGCACATCACCGATCCGTCTTGGGCCCGTAGCGGCATGCAGCCGGTGGGCCTGCGCGAACTGGTCGCGGCCAGCGACGCGGTGTGTGTGCTGATGGGCTGGTTTCCGCGCTTCCAGGGCCTGTTCGGTGAACGCCTGCTCGGCCAGTGCAAACAGAACCAGGTGATCGTCAGCCTGACGCACGCCGGCGTCTTCCACGAGGGCGCGTTGGCCGAAGCACTCAGCAGCGGGCGCGTGGCCGCAGCGTGGCTGGACAGCGTGGAGCCGGGGCTGCTCGACCCCGGCCGCGCGCTGCGCCACATCGACACGCTGCAGGTCACGCCGCGGATCGCCGCGACCACGCGCGAGTCGCGTGTGCGCAGCGCCTGGGCGGTGGCCCGGCGCATCGACGAGCTGCTGCTGGCAGGGCCTTATGCCCCGTCCGCCAGCACGGCCGCCGGCTTCAGGCGGACGGCACCAGGCGCGCTTGCTGGCTCTGCAGCCGACCTACCGCCTGTTTGAAGTCGCCCAGGCGGGCGCGTTCCTGCTCGACCACGTTGGCCGGTGCGCGCGCGACAAAACCTTCGTTGTCGAGCTTGGCTTCGGCCTTGGCGATCTCGCCGACGAGGCGGGCGATCTCCTTGCCCAGGCGCGCGCTCTCGGCGGCAACGTCGATCTGCACGTGCAGAGCAAGGCGCAGCGCGCCGCTGACGGCCACCGGCGACGACGAGGTGGCGGCGGCGAAGGCTGCTTCGTCCGCAATCACACGCACTTCCGACAGCCGCGCCAGCGCCTGCATCAGCGGTGTCGCGGCGGCGACGAATGTGCTCTCGCCCAGCGTCAACAACGGCACCTTCTCGCCCGGCGACAGGCCCATTTCGCTGCGCAGGCGGCGACTCTCGACCACGACAGCCTTCAGCTGCGCGACCCAGGCGTCGGCCACTGGGTCGACCTTCTCCAGCTGCGCCTGCGGGTAGCTGGACGTGGCCACCGTGGCCGCATCACCCGCCACCTTGCGGCCGGCCACCACAGCCACTGTGTCCCACAACTCGGCCGTTATGAATGGCGTTACCGGGTGCAGCAGCCGCAGCACCGTTTCCAGCGTGCGGATCAAGGTTCGGCGCGTGGCGCGCGCGGCGCCTTCGTTGCCGGCCTTGGTGGCCTCGGCGATCTGCACCTTGGCGATTTCGAGGTACCAGTCGCAGTACTCGTCCCATACGAACGCGTAGATCGCATTGGCGACGTTGTCGAGGCGGTACTCGGCGAAGCCTTGGGCGACCGCATGCTCGACGCGTTGCAGTTCACCGGTGACCCAGCGATCAGCCAGCGAGAAGCGCATGTAGCCGTGGAAGGGCCCGGCCGGACGCGTTTCGCGGCCGGCTTCATCCAAGGTAGCGGGTGCGCACTCGGCCTTGGTGTGCTCCTTCAGTCCGCAGTCCTGCCCTTCGCAGTTCATCAGCACGAAACGCGTCGCGTTCCAGAGCTTGTTGCAGAAGTTGCGATAGCCCTCGCAGCGTTTGGTGTCGAAATTGATGTTGCGGCCCAGGCTGGCGTAGCTGGCCATCGTGAAGCGCAGCGCGTCGGCGCCAAAGGCCGGGATGCCGTTCGGAAATTCCTTCTCGGTGTCCTTGCGCACGCGCGGCGCGGTCTCGGGCTTGCGCAGGCCGGTGCTGCGTTTGTCGAGCAAGGGCGCGAGTTCGATGCCATCGATCAGATCGACCGGGTCCAGCACGTTGCCTTCGCTCTTGCTCATCTTGTGGCCCTGCGCGTCGCGCACCAGGCCGTGGATGTAGACGTCCTTGAACGGCACCTTCCCGGTGAAGTGGGTCGTCATCATGATCATCCGTGCGACCCAGAAGAAGATGATGTCGAAGCCGGTCACGAGCACGCTGCTGGGCAGGAAGAGTTGCTGCTCCAGTCCGCTCTTTCCCGTTGTCTCGGGCCAGCCCAGCGTGGAGAACGGCACCAGTGCCGACGAGTACCAGGTGTCGAGCACATCTTCGTCGCGGGTCAGCGTGCCGGCGTAGCCCGCCTTCGCGGCGCGCGCACGCGCCTCGTCTTCGCTGCGTGCCACAAACACGCGCCCGTCGTCGGCGTACCACGCGGGAATCTGATGGCCCCACCAGAGTTGGCGGCTGATGCACCAGTCCTGGATGTTGTTCATCCAGTGGTTGTAGGTGTTGACCCATTGTTCGGGTACGAAGCGCACCTGCCCACTGGTGACGGCATCGATCGCCTTCGACGCGATGCTCTTGCCGTCGGCCCCCGCCTTGTTCATCGCCACGAACCACTGGTCGGTGAGCATCGGCTCCACCACCTGCCCGGTGCGTGCGCAGCGCGGCACGGTGAGCTTGTGCTTCCTGGTCTCCACCAGCAAGCCGAGCGCGTCGAGGTCGGCGACGATCTTCTTGCGCGCGACGAAGCGGTCCAGCCCGCGGTAGGCCTCGGGCGCGTTGTCATTGATCGTTGCGTCTAGCGACAGCACGCCCACTATCGGCAAGCCGTGGCGCAAACCCACCGCGTAGTCGTTGGCGTCGTGCGCCGGAGTCACCTTGACGACGCCAGTGCCGAATTCGCGGTCGACGTAGGCGTCGGCAATCACCGGAATCGGCTTGTTCACCAGAGGCAGCAGCACGTGCTGTCCGACCAGCGCTGCATAACGCTCGTCTTCAGGGTGAACCATCACCGCGGTGTCGCCGAGCATCGTCTCCGGCCGCGTGGTCGCCACCACCAGTGAGCCGCTGCCGTCCTGCAACGGATAACAGATGTGCCAGATGAACCCGTCTTCCTCTTCGCTTTCGACCTCCAGGTCCGAGACCGCGCTCTTGAGTTGCGGGTCCCAGCTCACCAGCCGCTGGCCGCGGTAGATCAGGCCCTCGTCGAACAGCCGCACGAAGGTCTCGGTCACGACGTGCGAGAGCTTCTCGTCCATCGTGAAGTACGCATGGCCCCAGCTGACGCTGTCGCCCATGCGGCGCATCTGGTTGGTGATGGTCGCGCCGGAGGTTTCTTTCCAGTCCCACACCTGGGCGACGAAGTTCTTGCGGCCCAGGTCGTGGCGCGACAGGCCGTTGTCCTGCAGCTGGCGTTCGACGACGATCTGGGTGGCGATGCCGGCGTGGTCGGTGCCCGGCACCCACAACGTATTGAAACCCCGCATCCGGTGATACCGCGTCAACGAGTCCATGATGGTCTGGTTGAAGGCGTGGCCCATGTGCAGCGTGCCGGTCACGTTAGGCGGCGGCAGCTGGATCGAGAAAGAGGGCTTGCTCGGGTCGAGGGTGGGCTCAAAGGCCCCCTCATGCTCCCAGCGCAGGCCCCAGCGCGACTCGATGGCGGCGGGTTCGAAGGACTTGGCGAGCTCGGTCATGAAAGCCTGTCAACGGAATCGACTAGAAAGGGGTTGAGATTGTCTATGAAGAGAACTGCATCGAAGCTACTCCCCGCTGTGTTCGCTGCAGCGCTCGTGGCCTGCGGTGGCGGGGGCGGGGGCGACGGCAGCCCGACGCCACCGGCGTCCAGTTGCGCCGTCACCGACCAGAAAGCCTGGCTAGGCAACTACATGGACGACTGGTACTTCTGGTACCGGCTGTCGCCGCGCCCGCAGGCCAGCGTCTACGCCACGGTGGGCGAATACTTCGACGCTTTGCTCTACACGGGCAGCAGCGCCGCCTTCCCGCGCGACCGCTGGAGCCGCTTCGAAAGCACCGAGACCTACAACCGCTTCTACGGTGACGGGCAGACGCTGGGCTACGGCGTTTCGGTCGCCGGCCTGGAAGTGATGGGCCTGCCGTTCGAGCCGCTGTACGTGCGCTACGTCGAAGCGCGTTCGCCGGCGGCCGCTGCGGGCGTTCAGCGCGGCGACGAGGTTCTTTCGATCAACGGCCGCAGTACCTTCGATGTGATTTCGGCCAACGACTTTTCGGCGCTGACGCCCTCGGCCGCCGGGCAGACGCTGTCTTTGATCCTGCGCCGCAACGGCGTCAGCCGCAATGTGTCGGTCAGTTCGGCCATCTTCGCGCTGACGCCGGTGCCGGCTGATGGGGTGCTCACGTCCCCCGGCGGGCGCAAGCTCGGCTACGTGGTCGTCAAGGACATGATCAGCCAGGCGGGCGCGCCGCTGGAGACGGCGTTCGCACGCTTTCGCGCCGAGGGTGTCAGTGCGGTGGTGCTGGACCTTCGCTATAACGGCGGCGGGCTGGTTTCGGTCGGTAACACGGTGGCGTCGTACGCGGCTGGCAACGCCGGCAGCGGGCGGGCCTACGCGTCGTTGCTCTACAACGACAAGCGTGCCGGCGCCAACAACACCAGCTACAACTTCACCGCGCCCGCGTCGGCAGTGAACGTGGGCCGCGTCTACGTGCTGATGGGCGAGCGCACCTGCTCGGCCAGCGAGCAGGTCATCAACGGCCTGCGCGGCATTGGCGTCGACGTGGTGGCTATCGGCGACACGAGCTGCGGCAAGCCGGTCGGCTTTCTGCCGAGCTCGCAGTGCGGTACGACCTACAGCGTCGTCAACTTCGAGAGCGTGAACGCGCGCAACGAAGGGCGTTACTTCGACGGATTCGCGCCCACCTGCGCGGTCGCCGAGGACTTCAGGCGCGTTCTGGGTGACCGCAACGAGCCGCTGCTGAACGAGGCGCTGGCCTTTGCCGACACGGGTGCCTGTTCGCGCCAGGCGCCAGCGTCGGCCGGCACGGCACGGGCGCTGTCGGAACAGCGCCGGTCGCGCGGATTCGTCGACGACAGCGGCGGTGGTCGCACGGACATGATCCCGCGCTGAAAGGCCGGCGTGCACGCCGCCGTTCGGGCCAGCTGCCTCAGCGCAGCGCAGCGTTGATCTTGTCCAGCATCGCGGCGCCGGGGCACAGCGCGGCTTCCGCCAGCGTGTTCAACGGCGCCGCCACCGTGTTCAGCGCCGCGTGCAGGTCCTGCGCCTCGGGGTTCACATACAGCAGCCCGGTCGGAATCTCGCCTTCGTCCTGCATCGCCGCCAGCAGGTTCATCGCCGCGCGGCGGTTCGTCGGGTCGTAGTCGGCGTGCAGCTTGCGCAGGCGCATCGTGCCGCCGCCTGGCTGCGGCAGGTCGATGCTGTCGCCGGGCGCGGTTTCGGCGTGCACCTCGGGCGCGAGGTCGATGAAGTCGATGCGGCTGACGGCTTCGTTGTGCTCGCGCACGTAGTCGTAGCTGCGCGTGCTGCCGACGTGGTTGTTGAAGGCCACGCAGGGGCTGATGACGTCGAGGAAGGCCGTGCCGCCGTGGCCGATGGCGCCCTTGATGAGCGGCACGAGTTGCCCCTTGTCGCCGCTGAAGGCCCGTGCCACGTAAGTCGCGCCCAGCTGCAACGCCAGCGCCACCAGGTCTACCGAGGCGTCGTTGTTGAGCGCACCCTTCTTGCTCTTGCTGCCGCGGTCGGCGGTGGCGCTGAACTGGCCTTTGGTGAGCCCGTAGACACCGTTGTTCTCGACGATGTAGACCATGCGCACGCCGCGCCGCATGACATGCGCGAACTGGCCCAGGCCGATGCTGGCGCTATCGCCGTCGCCGCTGACGCCCAGGTACAGCAGCTCGCGATTGGCCAGGTTGGCGCCGGTCAACACACTCGGCATGCGGCCATGCACGGTGTTGAAACCGTGGCTGGCGCCGAGGAAGTAGTCGGGCGTCTTGCTGCTGCAGCCGATGCCGCTGAGCTTGGCCACGCGGTGCGGTTGGATGTCCATCTCCCAGCAGGCCTGGATCAAGGCAGCCGAGATGCTGTCGTGTCCGCAGCCGGCGCACAGGGTCGAGACTCGACCTTCGTAATCCCGCCGTGTGTAGCCCACCTTGTTGGGCTGCAGGCTGGGGTGGTGCAGCCGGGGCTTGGCGATGTAGGTCATGAAACGATTCTTTCGCGGCGGGGCGCCACGGCCAAGGCGTGCACGCAGTCGGTGATGGCTTCGGTGATGAAGCGCGCGGTGATCGGCGTGCCGTCGTAGTGCAGGATCTTGATCAGCCACTCGGGGTCGATCTCGAGCTCGGTGATCAGCAGCGTGCGCATCTGCGCATCGCGGTTCTGTTCGACGACGAACACGCGGTCGTGCACGGCGATGAAATCGGCCACGCTGGCCGGGAACGGGAAGGCGCGCAGCCGCATCGCATCCAGATGGATGTGCGAGGCCGCCAAGGCCTCCAGCGCCTCTTCCATGGCCGGCGCGGTGGAGCCGAAATAGAGCACGCCCAGGCGTGTCTTTCGCGCCGCCGCGCGCACGGCGGGCGCCGGTACGAGCGCCGCCGCCGTGGCAAATTTCTTCAGCAGCCGGTGCACGTTGTAGAGGTAGTCTGGCCCGGCTTCGGAGTAGCGCGCATAAGCGTCGCGCGTGGTGCCGCGGGTGAAGTAGGCGCCCTTGCTGGCGTGCGTGGCGGGCAGCGTGCGCCACGGGATGCCGTCGCCATCGACGTCCTTGTAGCGGCCGAAGTCCGTGCCGGCTTGCAGCTCGGCGGCCGTCATCACCTTGCCGCGGTCGTAGCGGCGTTCGTCGCTCCACTGCAGCGGCTTGCACAGGCGCTGGTTCATGCCGATGTCCAGATCGGTCATCACGAAAACCGGCGTCTGCAAGCGGTCGGCCAGGTCGAGCGCGGTGGCGCTGAACTCGAAGCACTCGGCCGGGTCCTGCGGCAGCAGCAGCACGTGTTTGGTGTCGCCATGGCTGGCGTAGGCACAGCTCAGGATGTCGGCCTGCTGGGTGCGCGTCGGCATGCCGGTGCTGGGGCCGCCGCGCTGCACGTTGATGATGGTCAGCGGAATCTCCGCAAAGTAGGCCAGGCCGATGAATTCCGTCATCAGGCTCACCCCCGGCCCTGAGGTGCAGGTGAAGGCCCGCGCGCCGTTCCAGCCCGCGCCGGTGATGATGCCGATCGACGCGATCTCGTCCTCGGCCTGCACGATGGCGTAGCGCGCTTCGCCGCTGTCCGTGTCGTGGCGGTACTTCTTGCAGTAAGCCTGGAAGGCCTCTGCCACCGACGACGACGGCGTGATCGGGTACCACGCGCACACCGTGGCGCCGCCGTACACGCAGCCCAGGGCAGCAGCGGCGTTGCCTTCCATGAAGATCAGGTCGCCGACCGCATCGGCGCGCCTCACGCGCAGGCCCACGCCGAGCTGCCGGGGTGACTTCAAGTGGTCACGCGCAAAGCCGCGCCCCGACTGCAACGCGCGCACGTTGGATTCGAGCAGCCGCTCCTTGCCCTTGTACTGTTCACTGAACAGGGCCTCGATGACGCGGCCGTCGATGTCCATCAACTCCGACAGTGCGCCCAGTACCATGATGTTCTTGAACAGCGTGCGCTGGCGCGGGTCTTCGTAGGTGGCGTTGCAGATCGCGGTGACCGGCATGCCGATGACGGTGATGTCGTTGCGCAGCGCGGCCCCGTCCAAAGGCTTTGTGCTGTCGTAGAACAAGTAGCCGCCGGGCTCGACCTCATCGACGTCCTGAGTCCAGGTCTGCGGGTTCATCGCCACCATCATGTCGATGCCGCCGCGGCGCCCGAGCCAGCCGCGTTCGCTGACGCGCACCTCGTACCAGGTCGGCAGACCCTGGATGTTGCTGGGGAAGATGTTGCGCGGGCTCACCGGCACGCCCATGCGCAGGATGGCCTTGGCGAAGATCTCGTTCGCCGACGCCGAGCCCGAGCCGTTGACGTTGGCGAACTTGATGACGAAGTCGTTGATCGATTCGATGCGATTCATGCCACGCCCCCCACCCGTTTGGCCGGCGGCGTGCTGTCCCGGCACTGGTGCCCCGCCTGCGTGGTCGTGAGCAGGAATTTCTGCATGTCCCACGCCCCCGTCGGGCAACGCTCGGCACACAGGCCACAGTGCAGGCACACGTCTTCGTCCTTCACCATGACGCGCTGCGTCTTGAGCGTGCCGCTCACGTAGAGGCTTTGCTCGATGTCCTGCGCCGGCGCCTTCAGCCGCGTGCGCAAGTCGGCTTCTTCGCCGTTGCCGGTGAAGGTGATGCAGTCGGTCGGGCAGATATCGACGCAGGCGTCGCACTCGATGCACAGCTTGTCGGTAAAGACGGTCTGCACATCGCAGTTCAGGCAGCGTTCGGCTTCCTTGAAGGCGGTGGGCAGGTCGAAGCCCAGTTCCACTTCGACCTTGATGTTCGACAGCGCCTTCTCGGCATTGGCCCACGGCACCTTGAAGCGTTGGTCGTTGCTGGGCGAATTTGCGTAGCTCCACTCATGGATGCCCATCTTCTGGGACACCAGGTTCACGTGCGGCGGCGGCCGTTTCGTCACCGCCTCACCGTGGACGAAACGGTCGATGGACACAGCCGCTTCATGGCCGTGCGCAACCGCGGTGATGATGTTCTTGGGGCCGAACGCCGCGTCACCGCCGAAGTAGACCTGCGGCAGCGAGGCCTGGAAACTCTTCGGGTCCACCTGCGGCATGCCGTGTGCGTCGAAGGCCAGGCCGCAGTCGCGTTCGATCCACGGGAAAGTGTTCTCCTGGCCCACCGCCACCAACACTTCGTCGCAGGCGATCAGCACCGGCGCCTCACCCGTGCTGACCAGGCTGCGCTTGCCGTCGGCGCCGTGCACGGCCTTGACGACGTCGAAGCGCATGCCCACCAACACGCCGTCTTCGACCACGAAGGCCTGCGGCACGTGGAAGTTGATGATCGGGATGCCTTCGTGCTGCGCATCTTCCTTCTCCCACGGCGAGGCCTTCATCTCGTCGAAGCCCGAGCGCACGACCACCTTCACGCTGTCGGCGCCCAGCCGGCGCGCAGAGCGGCAGCAGTCCATCGCGGTGTTGCCGCCGCCGAGCACGATGACGCGCTTCTTCACCGCCGTGACGTGTCCGAACGACACCGAGGCCAGCCAGTCGATGCCGATGTGGATGTCGGCTGCCGCCTCGGCCCGCCCGGGCAGTTGCAGGTCGCGGCCGCGCGGCGCGCCGCAGCCGACGAACACCGCGTCATAGCCCAGCGTCAGCAGCGCCTTCATCGAATCGATGCGCTGGCCGGACTTGAACTCGACGCCCAGGTTCAGGATGTAGCCGGTCTCTTCGTCGATCACGCTTTCAGGCAGCCTGAAGCGCGGGATCTGGGTGCGGATGAACCCGCCCGCCTTGGTTTCGGCGTCGAACACCGTGACGGCATAACCCTGCGAGGCCAGGTCGCGCGCCACCGTCAGCGAAGCCGGTCCGGCGCCGACGCACGCGACCTTCTTGCCGTTCCTGGGCAGCGGCTTGGGGATCATCGCGCGCACTTCGCCGCTCTTGAAATCGGCCGCGACGCGTTTCAGCCGGCAGATGGCCACCGGTTCGGGCTTGGTCGGCGCGGCCGTGTTTCCTTCTTCGGCGCGGCCGCGTCGGCAGGCCGGTTCGCAAGGCCTGTCGCAGGTCCGGCCCAGCACGCCGGGGAAGACGTTGCTGACCCAGTTCACCATGTAGGCGTCGTCGTAACGACCCTGGGCGATGAGCCGGATGTATTCCGGCACGGGGGTGTGGGCCGGGCAGGCCCATTGGCAATCGACGACCTTGTGGAAGTAGTCCGGGTCGCTCACGTTCGTGGGGCGCACGCTTGTCTCCTTGCAAGGCGCGCTTGGCACAGGTCCGTGTCAGCGGCCTTGTCTATGGCGGGGTCAGTCTACGCCCGGGCCCTGGAGTCGAGGCACCCTCCGGTTGAGGTACCTCGCACACCTGTCTGACTTTGTATCAGCCGCGGACTGCGCTGTCACCCTTGGCGCGGAATTCACTCATCCGCTGCCATGCGTCCTTCACGGCAGGGCGGGCCTGGTCCCAGGAGAGGTCCGAGGTGCCGCGCATCGTGTTCCAGTCCTGCGCCAGTTCGGGCTGGATCAATTCGAAGTCCCGCCCTTCGTACCTGCCAAAGGCCGCAACGCCGTAGCTATAGGCCGGGCCGTAGCTGTCGTAGGTCGCGTCCGCGGCCACGTAGGGGCGCCCGCGGTACTCCTGGCGCCAGTAGGCGTCCTCCGCCGTCGGGTCGACGCTCTCAGCCACGCCCTTGCCGGCAAGGCCGCCCAACGCGGCGCCGATGGCCATGCCGATCACGGTCCCGATCGGCCCGACTACGCTGCCCACGGCAGCCCCCGCAACCACCCCGCCGAGCGTGGCGCCAACGCCGGTGCCGACAGGGTGCGCACCGGGCTCGCCGCTCAGCGGGTCCAGATTTTCGCTGGTGGTCTTCACCTTGCTGTCCATACATTGCTCCCAAGAGTTGCAGGTGCCCGCGCCGAATCGCTTGGCTGCTGCCAAGGCCAGGGGACATCCAACCCCCACATTGCGCCGGTGGCACGGCGCAGACAAGCCGCGGAGATGAGCGACAGCGGTCGGTCGCGGGCTAGTTGTGCAGTGGGAAAGCGCCGACAGCAGTCCTTCGAAGCACTACATAAACAGATGCTCGCCCGCGTTCTCGCCGCCGAGGATCACGCAGGGCACCTTCTTGAGGTCAGCCAACACGCGGCCACCGGCGTAGCTGACGCTGCTCTGCAGGTCCTCGTGCATCTCGCGCAGCGTGCTGGCCAGCCGTAGTCCTCCCCGTAGCGCTTGCCGTCGACTTCGACTGTTGCGCCGGGTGACGGCTCGTGCCCCGCGAACATCGAGCCGACATCACCATCGACGCGCCGAAGCGCACGCTTCGATGTCGGCTTCTGGCGTGGGCCACATTGCCGGCGATGACGAAGACCTTTGGCAGCCGCATCTTGATGTGCTGGATCGCGCAGTGCACGCTTTCGGCATGGCCGTGCGGCGCCGCGCTTAGCTGCGCTTGCGGCGCCGCGCCACCACCAGCGACAAGGCGGCCATGCCGGTCAGCATCGTCAGCCAGGCTGCCGGCTCGGGTACCGGCTGTGCAACGCTGAAGTCGAAGTTGAAAGTGCCGCTGCCGCGAACGTTCGGGTTGCTGCTCAGGTTCACCAGCTGGAACTGCGCGCTGTAGACACCGGCAGCGCTGCTGGCGTCGACATAGAAGATCGGCCAGCTTTCCAGCGCACTGCTGTTGCCCAAGGCAAGGATTGTGGAGCTGCTGAAGATGTCGAGCGCGTTGCCGACAGCCACCTTCAGGCCGGCTGTCGCCGACACCAGCTGCAAGCCGACCGTCACGCCCTGGAAGTCGGCGTTCCAGCGGTTGTTGCTGCTGTGGAACAGCACGTCGGCACCCGCGCTCATCCCGTCCAGGGTCTGGATCGAAGCCACGCCGAGGTGGCTGTAGCCATAGGTCGGCACGCTGGCCGCCAGCACGCCGCTGGCCCAGGTGCCGGCGAGCGCACCCGTGCCGGCCATGAACGGAATCGCGCTGTTCGCGGGGTTGGTGCGCGTGTACAGCTCGGGGATGCGATTGTTGGCGTTGGTGTTCTGGACAACCGGTGCTGCCGCGGTGCCGCTGTAGCTGTAGGCGCCGATGCTGTGGAAGTGGTCGCCGTGGTCGAACAGGAACGTCAGCCGCATCGCGTTCGGGTTCGCCAGTCCAGCGAAGGTGCCGCTGGCAACCGTCGTCAGCGTGTCGACGCCGATGTAATAGCCGATCCCTTCACCCCAACGGTGGCCTTCAGCAGCCGATGCCGGGGCCATCGCAACGACAGCCGGAAGTGCCAGCAGCAACTGGATGCTGAGAGAGGTGGTGCGATTCATCGGTGATTGCTCCTGAAAGGAATGTGGGGTTCATTGTGCAACACAGTTGCATTTGTAGCCACTAAATTCAGGGTCTAACGCGCTGCTTCCCAGGGCAGCTTGCCTGGCGGGGCCCATGGCGGCTGCGGCCGAACCGACGGCGCGGGTGCCGGCGTCGGTGCCGGCGGAGGTGGCGCGGGCGGAGGCGGCGCAGGCGGAGGCGGCGCGGGCGGCGCAGGCGGCCCAGGCGGAGGCGGAGGCGGAGGTGGAGGCGCAGGCGGAGGCGCAGGCGGAGGCGCAGGCGGAGGCGGAGGCGGAGGCGGAGGCGGAGGCGGAGGCGGAGGCGGAGGCGGAGGCGGAGGCGGAGGCGGAGGCGGAGGCGGAGGCGGAGGCGGAG